>PVBE012478970.1_pt1 | contig 122655 bp, 131 predicted proteins | sample 1631181 | NCBI WGS metagenome assembly PVBE01 (sample SAMN08397723, study PRJNA350692) | Marine metagenome, whole genome shotgun sequencing project. | isolation source: water | place: Pacific Ocean | collected 2012-04 | reverse complement strand
GAAACCGAGTACTTTTCAGGGGCCTTCCCCTCCTTTATCTCATCAATCAATCCGCGGATCATCAGATTTCGCAAAATCAAAGTACAGTTCACACCTCGGATCTGCTCTATCTCGGGTTTTGTTACAGGGCCTCGGTAAGCGATGATCGCCAGTGTCTCGACAGAGGGCTTCGTGAGCTCACCCATAACATCTTTTCTAAGATGCTCTCTAACCGTATCCGACACTTCAGGATCTGTGACGAGTGCCACATCTTTTTCTGACTCGAACAATCGAATACCCGACTCGTCAACATTCAGATGTGCCGCAACCGCCTTCAACGAGTCCGTGAATTCAGAATCCGAAACACCTGCAACCTTTTGCAGCTTCACCTTATCCATTGGCTTCCCCGCTGCGAACAGCAGTGCCTCGATTTTGTTTGTGATCATACGCGATTTATCTGAATGTCTTCAAAATGTCCTTTCTGTTCTACCTTTAGAATATCCTGTTTAAGTAGCTCGAGCAATGCTAGGAAGCTTGCTACGATGTCTGACTTTGATCCGCGCTTCGCAACGTCATGGAAATATAACTGAGCCTCTTTCTTGATCCGCTCCTTCAGCTCGTCCAACTTCTCTTCTACAGTCACCGTGCGCTCCATCATCTTCTCCGGCAAGTCCATGTACGGCTTCACCTTCTCCACGACTCCACGCAACGCCGCGGCAAGATCCTCTTTCACGAGACTCGGCGGTGGCGAGAACGCCGGCACGTCGAGCTTTAAGCGTGGGCCTTGGTAAGCAATCCGTTGAGAGCCGATCATGTCAGAGAGTCGAACCGCGGCCTCCGCGAATCGTTGGTACAACTTCAGCTGATCTGCCAAGTTCATGTCATCATCCTCTTCGATCGTAAGCTCAGGCAACAACAGCTTTGACTTCAAGTACAAGAGGCGTCCTGCAACTATCAGAAAGTCGGCGAGCTGATTAGGCGCCACGTCTTCCACGAGTTCGATATGTTTCAAGAAACTTTCTGTTATCGACCCAAGACTAACCTCCGACACATCCATCTTCTGCTTTTCTATAAGCTCAAGAAGGACCGCAAGCGGCCCTTCAAACTTTTCAACTTTTACTTCGTATTGAGTCATCGAGTCTATTCCTCTTCTGACAAAACTTCGATGTTCGCCTCACGCAAAGCCTTCTTTGAAAGCGGGCTCGGCGCTCGCATCATAAGATCTTTGGCGTGCCCGTCCTTAGGAAAGGCCATAACTTCGCGAATGTTAGGCTCGTTTTGCAGGATAGCCATGATGCGATCCATGCCAAGAGCAATACCTCCATGAGGTGGAGCACCGAACTCGAACGCCTTCAGAATGTGCCCAAACTGCTCATCCATCTGCTCAGCATCGTTACCCAAAATCTCGAGTACAGCCTTGAGCGCTTCTGGCATATGGTTACGAATAGATCCTCCGCCAATCTCGAACCCATTCAAAATAACATCGTACTGTGACGCAATAATATTCTCGATATTTTCTTTCTTCGATAGATCATCCGCAAACTCAGGCATCGCCGATGAAAATGGGTTGTGCGTAAACGTCCAGCCTCCCTCATCGTCTTTCTCAAAGAACGGAAAGTCAATCACCCAACCGAACGCGAGCTCATTTGGATCCTCGGGATTCTTTCTGAAGTCAGGACGATCATTTCCATACTTATCCATCGCCTCCTTGTAACTGATGCGTGGAAATGGAACCTGCTGAATTTTTTTCTCTGGATACAATTTGTTCACAACCTCAATCAGCATGGACTCAATAAGTGTCATAACATCCTCACGATCTACGAAACTCATCTCAAGGTCCATCTGCGTGAACTCCGGCTGACGATCACCGCGTTGGTCCTCGTCCCGGAAACACTTCGCCATTTGGAAATACTTCTCGATTCCTGCCGTCATCAACAACTGCTTGAACTGCTGCGGCGCCTGAGGCAATACGTAGAACTTTCCACTGTACAATCGTGACGGCACGATGTACTCACGAGCACCCTCAGGTGTCCCTTTCGTAAGAATCGGTGTCTCGATCTCAGTAAAGTCGCTTCCCGTCAGATACTCTCGAATGAACTGAAAAACTTTTCCGCGCATTCGCATGTTCCGTGTCATGCGGTCTGTGCGTAGGTCGAGATATCGATACGCAAGCCGAGCCTCTTCAGTCACCGCGCTAGTATCACGGTCGAGCTCAAACGGTGGAGTCTCCGCAGTATTCAATATCTCAATCTTCTTCGCCAAGATCTCCACGGTCCCTGTCGCCATCTTGTCGTTAATCTGCTTCTCACCACGAGCCTGTACTTCTCCCTCGATTTTGAGAACGTACTCCGGTCGGATATCTGCAACGATGTCGCGTGAAGCATCATCGTCGAGCTCACCCGGTACAACAACAACCTGCAAGATACCTGTTCGATCTCGCATATCCAAAAAGGCAACCTTACCCATGTTGCGGCGCGCATGCACCCAACCCATTATAGTGACTCGTTCCCCCACTTTGTCGATAGTCTCTGTCGCTAGCTGTCGTTCAATCATAAAAAGAAATAATGCTCTTTCGAGCTCGAATATAATGCAATTATAGCAGATATGAACGGAAATCAAAGTATGCAGAACCCGGGTGAAAGTGGTGGATCCAACGGGATTTGAACCCGTAACTCCTAGTGACAACTTAGACGAGGTTACCAATTACCTCCATGGACCCACGCACCCGGGATATTTACAACAAAAAACCCCCAATAAATTGGGAGGTCTGTTGCGTCACTAGAATGAAGGCCATTGCCTCGTCTAAGTAAACGCATTACACCACGATCTTGAGCCCATGTCAAACACAACCAAAAAATCGCCCTAAGGCGAAATTTTGCAATCAACTTGGTTTTGGCACCTCGATTGACGTGACAGCATTAAACCACGCCACGTTATTTCTGTCAACATTTGACTAAGGTTAGCGGAATTATGGCTCCAATCGACTCAGCGTCCTCGCGAACGGAATCGACTCTCTTACATGTTGCAAACCACACATCCATACAACCATTCTCTCGAGTCCATACCCGAACCCTGAATGCTGTACTGATCCGTAGCGTCGAATGTCCTTGTACCATTCAAAATCTTTCTGAGGTAGTCCCCACTCGTCGATCTTTCGCTCGAGTATCTTAAGGTCAACTTCACGCTCAGATCCTCCAATCACCTCGCCGTACCCTTCTGGCGCGAGCATGTCAGAACACAAGACTCGACTTGAGTCCGTTGGATCCTCCTTCATGTAGAACGCCTTCACCTTCGCTGGATACTGCGTCACGAATATCGGAGTCTCGTACTTGTTCATGAGCATAGTCTCATCATCCGCACCCATGTCCTCGTCTTCCTTAATATCGCTCCCCATCTCCTGCAGCATCTTTACTGCATCCTTGTGATGCACACGTGGGAATGGACCCTTGATACTCTCGAGCTTACTTACGTCGCGCTCCAGGATCTCGAGCTCGTATCGTCGCTCCTCGAGCACCTTCTTGATGATGAATAGCGTGAGGTCCTCCTGAATCTGAATATTCCCCTGCCAATCTGTAAACGCCATCTCTGCATCCATCATCCAAAACTCGTTTAAGTGACGGCGAGTCTTACTCTTCTCCGCGCGAAACACGGGACCAAAGTCATATACTCGGTTGTGAGACATGATTCCAGCCTCAGCATAGAGCTGACCGGTCTGCGCCAAGAAAGCAGGTCGACCAAAGTGGTCTACCTCGTATAATTCCGTCGTACCCTCAGCGGCGTTGGGTGTCAAGATTGGAGAGTCGAACTGAATGAAACCTTGCTCGTGGAAAAACTCGGTCGTCGCTCGGCGAATAGTATCTCGCACTCTCTGAATCGCCCACTGCTTCTTTGATCGGTGCCACAAATGACGGTTATCCATCAAGAAATCGACACCATGCTCTTTATTTGAAATTGGGTAGTCAACGGACTCTCCCAGAAGCTCAATCTTAGTCCCCTGAATCTCTACGCCAGTAGGAGAACGGTCATCTTTTACGACCGTACCCGAAACTCGAATCGATGATTCCATGTCGAGCTTCTCAATCAACTCCCACTGAGCATCATCAACATTCGCCGGCTCAAAAACAACCTGCACAAAACCGTACCCATCACGAAACTGAACGAATGCAACCTTTCCAGATGAACGTACATTGTACGCCCAACCTTCAAGTGTGACTTCGCTATCGATATGTTCTGAAAGTTGATCAATTCGTGGGGTCATATGCAATTTATTATTTACTCGAAACAATTTGTTCTAAAAATACTGGTACTCGTAAATCTCGTTCTAAGTGGTAGTGAATGAACTCGTCTTGTATGTCTATCAGCAACTCGAGTATCGGGTCGAGTTCCTCTGTGAGCAGTGACTCGAAAGGCGCAGTCGCAAGGAACCTCAATGCTGCGAGGGTCTCTGTCGATATCCGACGAGCATCTGCAAACTGTAACCGCCTCTCTACCACACATACATGACATACGAGCCCTCCATGCGAAACTGTCACATGAGGATCGTCTACCTCCGTATGGGCCTTGTGGCAGCTCACACAGGCATCACAATGCGGACCAAAGCCGATCATCACGAGCCACTTCAGTGTAAGCGCACTGTGCACGAACTGCAATCGCTGAGACTCGAGCTCCGGCAATGTCTGGATCCACGAGTATGCGTCGATCAAGAAATCATACAGCTTATCGTCCGGCTCCTGATCACCAATCGCACGATACAAAAGCTCGTTGAGCCCAAGACCTAATCCATACAACGTCAAATCCTCTCTAATACACCGAAAGTCTACCTGACGCTCAACGCTCGCAAGCTTAGGCCAGATCTTACCGTGCGCAATCATGATCTGCAGTTCCGTGAACGGCGTCATGTGTGCGGCAAGCTTACTCTTGAACTTCCTGGTTCCCTTTGCGAGTATACGGATCTTCCCTCGCTCCTTTGAATAGACAGTATAAAAACGATCCGTCTCCTTATGATCGCGCGACGCAATCACGACGCCTGTAATTATACTTGTCATATCTCAGATCATTACTTCGAGTCCTCAATCTCGTTAAGAAACTCCTGCACAATCAGCATGGCTGCTAACGAATCGTCATGCCGACCAGATCCAGACTCGTCTGCGAGCTGATCAGATGCCTTGGATGTAAGGTGCTCGTTAATAAGAGTGACATCGAGTCCTGTAATAGACTTAACGCTCTTTGCAAACTCATCAACAACCAAACTCATGTCCGTCGCCTCGCCATCAGATGTTAGAGGAGTGCCAATTACAATGTGATCGTACCCGTCCTCTTCCACCATGGACCAAATAAGCTTCACAGGGTCCTTGTCTCCTAGCTCAACGACCTCCAATGGAACTGCGAGCTTCAGCATGGGATCGCCAAGAGCAAACCCAAGTCGCTTTGTTCCAAAGTCGATCCCTAGTATCCGCTTCATACCTCCGGGAAAGGTGTAATAATCTCCGCACCAGTCTCGTTGATTGCTATTGTTTGCTCAAAATGTGCAGCCCAGGAATTGTCTCCCGTCACCACGGTCCAATCACCTTCTGGAATATCGACGTCCTCTGTCCCAAGCGTAACCATAGGTTCAAGCGCAAGAACCATTCCTGATTTTAGTTTGGGATTTGGGAGATGCTTTGAAACGTAATTGGGAACAAACGGATCTTCGTGAATCTCATGTCCAACACCATGCCCTCCGTAACTCGTCACGATTCCGTAACCATGCGGCTTTATCGTATTCTCGATAGCCTGACTAATATTCTGCAAAGGTACTCCGGCTTTGGCCGCCTTTATTCCATTCGCTAAAGATGCCTTTGTTACGTTCAGCAGTGAACGACACTCCCCAGAGACATCGCCAACGGGAACTGTCATCGCCATATCAACTGCGACATCGTTCATCCAAAGCCCAATATCAAATCCCACGATGTCACCCTCCTCAAGCACCACGGTACGATCCCCCGTTCCATGAATCACTTCCTCGTTTCGCGAAATACAAACAGTCGATGGAAATGGAGAGTCGCCACCAGCCTTGTATCCAAGGAAAGCAGGCTTACCTCCACCGTCACGGATCACCTTTTCTGCAATCTTATCCATGTCCGCCATCGTGACTCCGGGTTTAACCGCTTTTATAACCGCACCAAGCGCCTTGCTCAAAAGAGCTCCGGCAATACGGAGGTTCTCGATATCTTCCGTTGTTTTGATTAATGCCATGTTACTTGATAATTGATTTGATCCGATCTTGAATCTCTTCGATAGTACCAGATGCATCGATACGAATAACTTTCACACCCTTTTCTGCAAGCCCCGCCATTAGAGGTGCCGTATCTTTGTGATAAACAGCCAAGCGCTGTCGAATAGCATCTTCTTTATCGTCTACTCTCTGTGACAGCTCTTTTCCATCGTGATCGCACACACCCTCTTCCTTTGAGAGCTTGGAATTCACGTTCCATACATGACCGTCGGGACAAATCCAACGGCCGCCAAGTCGCTCCACCGCAGTCTCGTCGTTAATCTCAAGAACGATCGCCATGTCTGGTGTGAAGTGTTCGAACATCATTGCCAACTGATCCTCATCTCTAGGATAGCCGTCCACTAATGCGCCATTTTTTGCATCATCTTGCCTTAAACGCTCAGCGATTGTCTTCGTAGCTAGGTCTGGTGGTACCAGATTTCCAGCATTAATGATCCTGGCAATCTCCTTACCAAGATCGGATCCAGTAGCGATTTCTGCGCGCAACAAGGCGCCAGTGCCCAGCAATGGCATACCTAGCTCTTTTGCTAAAAGCTCGCCCTGAGTCCCTTTTCCTGACCCCTGAGGGCCCATAAGTAATATGATCATACACAACGAGTTTAGCAAAGGTTAGCGGAATTGGGAAGAGTTTTAAATAAATGACGGGACCCCGGATGGGCCCCGTCAGCGTTTGCAGAGTCGGGCTTCGTGTCTCTAGTTCCCGACCTTCGCGTCGAGCTTACGGGCCTTCGAGCCCACGTCTGGCGCCGGCTCCTCGAGCCCGTAGCGAACGAGGATCTCCTCGAACGCCAGAATCGTCTCGTCTACCAGCACTTCGACCTCGATCACCGCGACCACAAGCATGCAGTCCCGCTTCTTGTACCACGCGCCAACGGCTCCGTAGCGCTTGCCATCCTCCATCCATGCACGGTTCTCTTCGACCGTGGCGGCGACAGCGATCCGATCTCGATCCAGTGCGTGCGCCTTGTCCAACAATGCGGCACTAGAGGTCAAGACCAAGCGATCGAACTCTGCCTGAAAGCCATCCTCGACCTCCAGGGCATCGATCGCAATCAGGACCCTGAACTCAGAACCGACGACCGAAAGCTCATCCGCGAAATCTCGCAGAGCCTCCGCCATGTCCGCGTCGTACACCATGCGCGCCAAGTACGCGTCATGCATGTCCAAGTTCGTCTGAACCAAGAGGCAGTTGAAGATCGGCTCGTGAGCCACCTCCGCCATCGCCCCAGTCGTTATCACCAGACTGAGAATTACCGTCAACAAGATCTTCTTCATCTTCTTCACTCCAGTACACATCATTGTGCCCACGAAAGAAATGTAGCACCATGAGGCCTTTTCGTCAATCGTGTAACCAAAAACGAGCCCTTTCGGGCTCGTTCTCAATTTACAACTGCTCGTACTCGTATGAAACGAGCTGAGCTTCTGTTTGCCGAATTATATCGATAATCACGGCCACGATAATCAGCAATGACGTTCCACCGACCACCAGGGTCTGTGATCCAGTTATTGGCTGCATCGCCACTGGAAGCACTGCGATCACGGCTAGGAAGGTAGCTCCGATTAAGAGCAACTTGTTCATAGTCGTTGCAAGATACTTCTCAGTTGGGGCACCCGGTCGAACACCAGGAATAAACGCTCCTTGCTTCTGTAGGTTCTCCGCCATATCTTCTGGCTGGAAAATAACTCCAGTATAGAAGTACGTGAATCCAAACACGAGAACAAAGTACGACGCCCCATAGAACCAGCCATTCTGGAACAGAGTAATCACTTGCTCGGCAAGGTTCGCAACCCATACCGTACGCGCCTGGATGAAGAACTGAGCTATCATCGTTGGGAACAGTACAACTGAAATCGCGAAGATGATAGGAATCACACCTGCCATCGCAACCTTCAAAGGTAGTGAAGTGTTCACGCCAGCAGTCAAACGGTTTCCCGCGTGATGCCGAGCGTAGTTAACAGGCACGTTTCGTACAGCTTCGTTAATCAGCGTCACAACTAGCACCGTCACGATCGCCATCACAAGGAAGACGACAATGTTCATCGTCTGACTCGCGTCAAACGTTACAATGCTTTGCTGCAAGTACCGAGGGTAAGTCGCAATGATTCCCGCAAGAATCATAATCGACAAACCATTTCCAATTCCCTTCTCTGTAATCAACTCTCCAATCCACATAAGGAACACCGTTCCAGCTGTCATGACGAGCATCGCCATGAACAGATCGAATCCGGTTAGCAGCAATCCGCCACCAGAGTGACTACCGCCCTGAGAAATCAGAGCAATAAATCCGTATGCCTGAATGGCCGCCAGAGGAACTGACACCCACCGTGTTAATTGGTTCAACTTTCGTCTCCCCTCTTCTCCTCCTTCTTTCTGCATCTGCTTCAACTTTGGGATCACCATCGTCAACAGCTGGAAAATAATCGAGCTAGTGATGTACGGTGCAACTCCCAGAGCCACCACAGAGAAACTTTCAAGCGTTCCTCCAGAGAAGATGTTCAGAAGTCCCAAGAACTGGTTACCTTCCAAAATTCCTCTCAACGAACTTGGATCAATTCCCGGTACGGGAATATGTGCCAAGAAACGAAACAACGCGAGCATGAGAAGAACATACAAGATGCTGTTTCTCAACGGTTTTACGGTCCAGATTTTTTTGATTTTCTCAAACATGGGAGTGGGGTTATTCTACTTTTCCGCCTGCTGCAACAATCTTCTCGCTTGCTACTTTAGACACCTTGCAGCCCTTTACCACAACGGAGTTCTGAATTTCACCATTTGATAGGATCTTCACTTTCTTTGATGAGTCAGCGATCAGTCCAGCAGCCTTCAAAAGCTTAGGTGTGATCATTGCTCCCTTCACTCTATCAAGATCTCCAACATTTACCACCTCTGCCTTTGCGTGCATACTTTTGAATCCGCGCAGCTTAGGCACTCGGAGCAATGTCTGCTTCATTCCTTTGAGCTTCAAACCACCTTTTCCACCTGACCGTGAACGCTGTCCTTTGTGTCCACGTCCAGACGTCTTACCCTTTCGGGCCATTCCACGTCCAACACGCTGCTTGCGCTGACGTGAGCCGTCGTTTGAAGATATTGTGTGTAGTTTCATAGACATACTACGCCTTCTTAGCTACGGGCTTTTTCTTGTCCGCAGGCTTTTTTACAACTTTCTTAGCATCAGCAGAACGTTTCTCCTTTCGAAGTTTCGCACTGTTCTCAGCATCAGTAAGTGTACCCTCTGGAATGACCATCGCTTCCAAAGCAGCAAACGTAGCCTTAGCAACGTTCACCTTATTCTTGGAACCAAGAATCTTTGTAACAGCGTCGTCTACTCCAGCAAGGTCAAGAATCATACGCATAGCACCGCCAGACTTAAGTCCAGTTCCCTTTGGCGCTGGCATGATAAGTACGTTTGCCGCACCAAACTGACCTTCCTGTCGGTGTGGGAAAGTCCCGTCTACAAGATTCAAGGTCATTAGGTTTCGCTTTGCCTGATGGAATGACTTCTGGATCGCCAACTGAACGTCGGTACCCTTAGCGACACCAAAACCTACGCGCCCTTTCTTGTCACCGATAACAAGAGCTACTCGGAATCGCATTCGCTTTCCACCAGTAGTAACACGAGTAACGCGGGCAAGATCCAAGATCTTCTGCTCGAACTCTCGTGGCTCTCGCTCTCGACGTCGGTTACCTCCACCCTGTCGGCGTCGGTTACCTCCACCTCTTCGATCATCTCGCTTTTTTGGAGCAGCAGTTCCTGATCCACTTGGCTTACCACCTTCAACCTTTGCTTCGGCCTTTGCCGGAGCTGCTTTAGCAGGTGCGCCCGCTGGTGCCGCTGCGTCCTTTTTTTCGGTTGTTGTTGTTTCTGCCATAAGCTAGAATTTTAGTCCACCTTCTCGTGCTCCTTCAGCAAACGCTTTTACGCGTCCGTGATAAGCGTAGGACCCACGATCGAATATTAGTGTCTCAACACCTGCCTTCTTTGACTTGTCAGCAATGAGCTTTCCAAGTGCCTGAGCTTTCTCCAAAGGCGTTCCCTTTTCAATCTCTTTGTCATGTACCGAAGCGAGAGTTTTTCCCGCATCGTCATCAATCAACTGTGCAGTAAAATGCTTAGCTGATCGGAAGACCGAGAGCCGTGGGCGACCCGCTGTCCCGTGCAAACGTGCTCGGGTACGGTGGGCGCGACGTGCTCGCAAAAAATGTTTCTTTATTTGCGCCATAGCCCTATGCTGCCTTAGCGGCCTTACCAGCCTTTCGACGAATCACTTCGTCCATGTACTTAATTCCTTTTCCTTTATACGGTTCAGGCTTTCTCAACTTCCGGATCTCCGCTGCCGTGTGACCGACAAGCTGCTTGTCGGGACCACTGATCGTGATCACGTTCTTCTCTACATCTGCCTTAATCCCTTCTGGTAGATCGAAGTTGATCTCGTGTGAGTACCCAAGATGTAGGTTAATGACGTTTCCTCGAAGCGCCACCTTGTAACCAACACCATTCACCTCTAGTTGCTTTGAAAAGCCATCTGTAACTCCCTGTACCATGTTCGCAATATTCGATCGCGTGGTTCCCCACAATGAGCGGTTCAACTTGCTATCAAGGTTATCCATGACGACTGTGATTTCCTTACCGGATTCACCGTCTGCCTGAGATACGCTTGCGTTCTTGTGTACAGTCAGTTCCAAGGCCCCCTTAGGACCCTTCACGGCAACATGCTTGCCGTTTAGAGTTACCTCTACACCACTTGGGATTACAATAACTTGTTTTCCAATTCGTGACATAGGCCTAGAATATTTCGCAAATAACCTCTCCGCCAAGTCGACGCTTTCGCGCGTCCTTGTTTGTCATCAGTCCGTTTGGTGTCGAGATAATCGCGATACCAATGTCGGAGAAGACACGAGGAAGTTCCGAAGCCTTAGCATACATGCGTCGGCCTGGTGTTGAGATGCGTTTTAACTTTCTTATAATTGGTCGTTTTCCGTCGTACTTCAAAGTCATTTCAATGTCTTTGAACTTAGAGTTTACTGCCTCTACAACCTGGACATCAGTTATGTAACCTTCTTTCTCCATGATTTTGGCGATCGCAAACTTAACGTTCGAATGCGGAGCACGAACTTGTTTGAGACTCGCCATCTGTCCGTTACGGATGCGAGTGAGCAAATCTGAAATTGGATCTGTAGTTGGCATATTACCAGCTTGATTTGGTGATACCAGGGATCTCACCGTTATTGGCTAACTCACGGAAACAAATGCGACATAGACCGAAGTCTCGCATATATCCACGTGGACGACCGCACTTCCAGCATCGACGAATAATGCGCGAAGCGAACTTCGGCTTTCGTTTTGCCTTAGCGATCAGTGATTTTTTTGCCATAGTGAGTTAGTTCTGATTCTTTATAAATGGGAAACCGAGAGCGTCGAACAAGGCTCGTCCCTGTTCTTGATCTTTTGCAGAAGTCGTAATCGTGACCTGCAACCCGTGAAGCCGATCAACCTCTGTAGTTGAAACTTCTGGAAAAGCAATGTGCTCTTTGAATCCATAGTTGAAGTTACCTGCAGAATCGACACTCTTCGGGCTAATGCCTCGGAAGTCTCTTACACGCGGGAACGTTACATTTACGAGCTTCTCAACGAAGTCATACATGCGTGGTCCTCGTAACGTTACTTTGAGTCCGATAGGCATTCCCTCTCGGATCTTGAACGATGCGATAGACTTTCGCGCCTTTGTGAATACGGGCTTCTGTCCAGATATCCGCTCAATCGTCTTCTCAACTGTTTCGATATAAGCTTTATCCTTCAAACCCTTTCCCAAACCGACGTTGAGCGTAACTTTCTGAATCTTTGGAACGGCACTGACGTTTTCCAACTTCAGTTGTTCTTTCAGCTTCGGTACGGCCGCCAGATATTGTTCTTTGATTGCTGCCATACGTTAGATAGTTTCACTTTTACCAGCCTTGCGAAGGACACGATTCTTCATCGTCTTGTCATCCTTCGTCACCGTCTCGTATCCAACTCGCCCAGTTCCGTCTTTTCCGACGATGGCTACGTTTGATGCGTTCATTGGTGCAGGGTACTCGATCTTCTTTCCTTTCTGATCGCCTCGTCCCTTCAAATGCTTGGTTGTCATGTTTAGTTTATCGACCACGACCTTACCCATTTCTGGAAAAGTCTGGATCACTTTACCGGTCTTTCCTCGATCCTTACCGGCTAGGATTTTTACGTTGTCTCCAGTGATAATTTTCATAGACTAGAGTACTTCTGGAGCAAGTGACACGATCTTTCCATATCCCGATGCTCGTAACTCACGAGCGATTGGGCCAAAGATACGTGTTCCTTTAGGCTCCTTAGTTTCTTTATCAACGATCACGGCTGCATTTTCGTCGAAACGAATGTACGTACCGTTTGATCGTCGGATCTCCTTTCTTGAACGTACAAGAACGGCGTGAACGATGTCACTTTTCTTGACGGCAGCGTGAGGCTGAGCCTCTTTGACTACGCATGTCATCAGGTCACCAATACGAGAGTAGCGCTTTTTGTATCCTCCTAGCACACGGATTACCATGAGCTTCTTAGCACCACTATTGTCGGCAACTTTGATCATTGATTGATGTTGAACCATATAACTATGCTTCGTTTTCAACCTGCGTCTCGCGCGTTCCAAGAACACGCCATCGCTTTGTCTTAGAAAGTGGTCGCATTGCAGCGAAAGTCACCTTGTCTCCCTCTTGAAACTGGTTCAAGGGATCATGAACATGAAACTTTTTAGCCACTCCGTATCGCATCTTGTACTTCTTGTTCAACTTTGTTCGATCAACTCGAACCACAATCGTCTTGTCCATTTTATTGGAGACGACCGTTCCGCTCAATGTGCGGAGCATAGCATTGTCTGTATTCTTTGCAGTCATATTATGCGGTTGTTGTTTCCTCTGTCTGTAATTGCTTGAGCCGTGTTTGGATCTTCGCAATTGCGCGTCTTACGTTGCGCACCTTACGAACACCTGTCAACTGATTGGCTGCTACCTTAAAGCGTAGTTCACGTAGTTCCTCACGCTTCTCTGAAAGCAGCTTCTGGAGATCCTCTTTCGACTTCTTTGAGATGTCTTGAAAGTCCATACTACTGCTTGCTTACAAATTTCGTTTTAACTGGCAACTTGTGTGCCGCAAGGCGCATTGCCTCTCGAGCTTGTTCTTCCGTCACACCCGAGATCTCGAACATTACTGTTCCAGCTCGGACAACTGCGACGTAGTGATCAACTGCTCCTTTTCCAGATCCCATCGTGTTCTCGTTTCCGTGAAACGTAACTGGGTGGTCTGGGAAAATGCGGATCCAAGTCTTTCCTCCACGCTTAACTGATCGCACCATGGCTCGACGTGCCGCCTCAATCTGACGAGATGTAATCCATGATTCTGTCATGGCTTTCAAACCATGCTCACCAAACGCGACACTGGTCTTCTGTGTGGCTAAACGTTTTCCGCTTCCACGACCCTTGTGCCACTTACGGTGTTTGAGTTTCTTTGGCATCAACATAGGCTATCGAGATGATCGGTTACCATTTCGAGCTCCGCCGCGTCCACCTCCTCGGTTATATCCTCCACGACGATCACCTCCGCGTCCTGCACGCTTTGGCGCCATCACCGTAGCTTCTTCGTCTCCGAAGACTTCACCAAGGTAGATCCATACCTTCACACCAATAACACCGAAAACGGTATTAGCTTCAGCATGATAGTACTGGATGTTCGCACGCAAATTCTGCAATGGAACACTTCCCTGGTTCACTCGCTCTGATCGAGCAATGTCAGCACCATTCAGTCGTCCTGCCACAATGATTCGGCAACCCTTTGCTCCACCATTCATGACACGCTCAACTGTCTGCTTCATTACTCGTCGGAAAGGCATTCGTCGCTCAATGTCCATAGCAACCTGCTCAGCTGTAATTGCAGCTGAAAGTGCACCATGTCCAATATCTAGAACATTGATGTGAATCGTCACGCGCTGTCCGCGGAAGTATCGATTCTTCAAATCCTTCTTGAGTTCCTCTGCACCACTTCCAGCACGACCAATGATAAATCCTGGCTTTGCTGTGTGGACTGTAATCGTTACAGTATTTCGAGATCGGTCGATAACAATTTTATCTACCGCTGCTTCTCGCAACTTCTTTCGAAGGTACTCTCGAATCAGAACGTCTTCGCGCAAGAACTTGATGTAGTTCTTTTTCGCAAACCACTTAGAGTCCCAAGTAGCCACCGTACCGATTCGGAAAATTTTAGGATGGACTTTGTGACCCATATTAGCTCTTCTTATTATCCGCCGCTGCCTTTTTGGCTGCCGGCTTTCCGGCGGAGCCGGATCCGGCTTCGCCGGACTTTGTAGATACTACTTTTTTTGCTGCAGGCTTAGCTGCGGCCTTTGCTGCTGGCTTCTTTGCAGCCACTTTCTTTACTGCAGGCTTCTTCGCCGCGGGCTTTGCAACCTCGTCAACCTTTACCGCCTTTTCTGCAACCTGCTTCTCTTCAGATCCACCCTTCTCTGTAAGAATCACATTTACGTGACTCGTTCGCTTTCGAATAGGTGTTGCACGACCGTGCGCACGAGGAGTTGATCGTTTGATGGTTGGACCACCGTCAACAGTAATTGTTGATACGACCAGCTTCTCCTTTGTCATCCCGTGATTGTTTACCGCGTTGGCCGCTGCCGACTCGATAAGCTTTCGAACTGGACGTGCTGCATCTTTACTTGAGAATGTCAGCTGGATGATAGCGTTCGCTACATCCATGCCACGTACCATGTCTGCAAGCAGACGTACCTTTCTTGGTGACATGCGCAAGAAGCGCAATTTTGCTTTTGATTCTGACATAGCTTTACTTATTACCGGCGTGTCTTACAAATTTGCGGGTTGCCGCAAATTCTCCAAGACGATGCCCTACCATATTATCCACTACGACGATCGGAACGAAGATTCGTCCGTTGTGAACACCGAATGAAAATCCAACCATTTCCGGTGTAATCACAGCTGCACGATTATATGTTTTCAGTACTGTCTTGTCGCCCACTTTCAACTCAGCAACCTTTTTCAAAAGGCGCTCGTCAACATTAGGTCCTTTTTTCAAGCTTCGTGACATATATTATCGTTTCTTTGACTTACGTCGCTGCAAGATCATCTTGTCTGATCCTTGCTTTCGTCGTGTCTTCACTCCAAGCGCTGGCTTTCCTTGAGGTGTCTTTGGATGCTTCATTCCAATAGGTGATCCACCTTCTCCTCCTCCATGAGGGTGGTCCACTGGGTTCATAGCCTTTCCTCGGACTGAAGGTCGGAATCCTCGATGTCGAGTTCGTCCAGCCTTTCCCCATCGAATCAATCGGTAGTCAGGGTTTGAAACCTGTCCGATAGTTGCCATGCTCTTGCGTGGCACGAGTCGCACCTCACCAGATGGCAATCGCAACTGCGCTGACGCTCCGTCTACTCCCATGAAGGTTGCAGACGCACCGGCTCCTCGTACTAGCTGCCCTCCCTTTCCAGGTTGGAACTCAACGTTGTATACGCTCATTCCTTCAGGAATAAGCTCTAGAGGGTATCGGTTTCCAGGCTTCATTGCACCCTTCTTCTGAGAAGACACAATCTTGTCGCCTACCTTCATCTTTGTCTCGGCTAGAATGTATCGCTTCTCTCCATCCGCGTAGTTTAGAAGCGCGATTCTTGCGTTTCGGTTTGGATCATATTCGATAGTCGCGACTGTTGCCGGGATATCAAACTTTGTTCGTACGAAATCTACCACTCGAATATGGCGCTTCGCTCCACCTCCACGGTGACGAACGGTAATCTTTCCGTTCATTCGACCAGCATTTTGCTTTCGAGGTCGCAAGAGCGCCTTTCGTGGCTTACTTGTTGTGACGTCCTTGAACGTCTGAACGCTGGACTTTCGACGTCCTGGCGTTGTTGGGTTGTATCGTTTAATTGGCATATTCTAGACTCCTTCGTGAACATCAATGTGCTCACCCTTCTTGAGGAACACGTAAGCCGCTCTCCAACTCTTGCGCTTTCCTAGAGTTCTTCCAAAACGCACAACTTTTCCTTTTCTATTCAAGATGTTAACGCGTCGTGGCGTTACACCGTACAAAGCTTTAATTGCGTTTCGAACCTCCACCTTGTCTGCACCAACTGCTACTTCGAAGAAGTAAACACCATCAGTTGCAAGACCGGCAGACTTCTCTGTAACAAGAGGTCGAAGTAATACTCGGTAAGCATCACCTGTGGACTTGATTGTCTTAGACTTTGGAGCCGCCTTCTTTGTAGCTGGCGCCTTCTTAGCTGCTGGCTTTTTTGCCGTTGCCTTCTTCTTGGCTACAGGCTTTGCCGCAACTTTTTTCTCTTCAACTTCCTTCTCTTCTTTTGCTTTTTTGAATATAGCCATATGCCTAGTTCTTTACAAAGTGATTTGTAAGGGCATCGAGCTCAGCACTCCCGACAACAATTGTCCCGGCCTTCAACACATCAACCGTGTTAATGCTGTTTGGTGCAATTGTATCTACAAATGGAATGTTCTTCGCTGCACGTCGTACGTTCTCATTTGCTGAGTTCACGATAACGAGTGTTCGCTTTCCAACTGTTGGAAGTGCGTTCAATACAGTTGCCATTTGTCTTGTCTTTGGAGCGTCGATCTGTAGATCGTCCACTACAATGAAACCACTTTCAGCAACCTTGCTTGTCAACGTCATGAACAAAGCCTTTCGCTTAGCTCGCTTGTTGAACTTCTTAGCAAAGTTTCGGATGTTTCGTGGTCCAAAAGTGATTCCTCCACCGACCCAGATAGGTGAACGACGTGACCCATGTCGGGCACGACCAGTTCCTTTCTGACGCCAAGGCTTCTTCTTTGTTCCTGCGACTTCTGATCGGTCTTTTGTGTGGGCTAGGTTTACTCGGCTATTTGCCTGCTGCGCCACAACCGCCTGGTGAACAAGGTTCTCATTCGCTTCAACTCCAAAAATAGCAGCGTTGAGTTCAACCTCGCCTACCGTCTTTCCCTCTTTGTTGTATACGTTTACTTTCATATACTACTGTTTGGCGGTCTGAATAAGCACCAACCCGTTTCGTGAACCTGGAACGGCCCCCTTAAACGCGATGATATTCTCTTGTGGTCGAATTTCTACGACTTCAAGATTCTTTACTGTTACTCGCTCTCCTCCCATGCGTCCTGGCATGCGCATTCCTTTGAACACGCGCTGTGGACCAGTAGCTCCAATAGAACCTGGCATACGCAACTGGTCTTTTGTACCATGCGTCTTCATCTGCCCGTGGAATCCATGTCGTTTCACAACTCCCTGGAATCCTTTTCCTTTTGAAACACCTGTAACATCGACAATGTCTCCTACTTCGAAAGTAGTAGCGTCGATAGTTGCTCCGATCTCGAGACCTCCAATCTCGTCTGTGCGGAATTCACGTACAGCCTCAAAAAGGCCCATGTCTTTCCACTGTCCGCGCTGCGCTTTGGCAACGTTCTTTTCTGACCGATTTCCAAATCCGAGCTGAACTGATGAGTAACCATCGCGCTCCATCGTCTTGATGTCGGTAACCTTTGCAGGGCCGGCCTCGATAAGCGTGACAGGAACTACAGTTCCGTCTTCTTTGAAAATTTGAGTCATCTCTCTTTTTCGTCCTATGATGAATTTCATATCTTCTTGGGATGTGCACGTCTGATACGTGTATAGATCCCTCATTGATTAGTAAGAAAAAACCAGAAGTCTCGGGGTTAGACATAGTCTATTCCCAAGGCCTCTAGCCACAAATACGATCAACCCGTCAGTTTTGGACGAGCTTAAAGAAATTTTGTGGAAGTTATTCTAGTGTAAAGTGATTTTTTTCTGTGGTAGCCGTTCAAACCGATAGAAGGTTTTCGCAGTGGCAGTATCCACTCTACGATCTTTTTTCTATGTTCAAAGGTTACGCTGGTCGATGACCAGAGACGACACATCGAGTACTCGATAGGTCGTCCCCGATCACCGCGAAAGGGGTATTTTCGATTTTCAATTCGGCAATTTTCAATTGATTTTCCAAATTTTGCAATTGATCAATTTTCCATTCAATTGAAAATTGCCAAATTGCATAATTGAAAATGCCGTCTTACATCTTAATCTCTACGTCTACTCCTGATGGCAAGTTCAAACTCATAAGAGAGTCAACTGTACGTTCTGAAGGCGCAACGATATCTATCAATCGTTTATGTACACGCATCTCGTACTGCTCACGCGCTGTCTTGTGGACGAACGTTGAACGGTTAACGGTATACTTTCGCTTCTCTGTTGGAAGCGGCACAGGTCCTAGGACCTTTGCGCCTGAGCGCTCAGCGGTCTTCATTATAGTCTCCGTAGCCTTGTCGATGATCTTATGATCATACGCTCGGATCTTGATTCGGATTCGCTGTTCAGTTGCTTTCTTTTCTGCCATATAAAGGTACGATATTTCACGAGAAAGAGGAACGGTTGCCCGTTCCCCTTTATCTTTTATTCTACAATTTTAGTTACAACTCCAGCTCCAACCGTTCGACCACCCTCTCGGATAGCGAATCGTGTCTGCTCCTCCATAGCAACTGGGTTAATAAGCTTGATCTTCACGTTCACTGTGTCTCCAGGCATCACCATCTCAGCTCCGCCAAGATCGAATACGTCACCTGTAACATCTGTTGTTCGAATGAAGAACTGTGGCTTGTATCCCTTGAAAAAAGGCTTATGTCGCCCACCTTCCTCTTTTGTAAGAGCGTATACCTCAGCCTCAACCTCAACGTGAGGTGTGATTGATCCAGGTACTGCAAGCACCTGACCACGCTCTACGTCTTCCTTTCGGATTCCGCGAAGCAACAATCCGGCGTTGTCTCCTGCTTTTCCTTCTTCCAACTGCTTGTTGAACATCTCGATTCCAGTAACCGTTGTCTTCTGCGTGTCGCGGATTCCAACAATTTCTACCTCTGTGTTCAAGCTTATTGTTCCTCGCTCAATACGACCAGTAACAACTGTTCCTCGTCCTTCAATTGAGAAAACGTCCTCGATTGACATAAGGAAAGGCTTTTCTGTGTCTCGTACTGGCTCTGGCACGTACTCGTCCAAAGTCTTAACCAACTCTAGGATAGGCTTTGCAGCCGCCTCATCTGTTGGATTCTCCAAAGCAGCAAGTGCTGAACCTCGGATAATAGGAGTCTCGTCTCCTGGGTACTCGTACTTCTTCAAGAGGTCACGAATCTCCTCTTCAACGAGGTCTACCAACTCGGGATCGTCCACCTGGTCGATCTTGTTCAAGAACACAACGATTGTAGGAACTCCAACCTGCTTAGCAAGGAGGATATGCTCACGTGTCTGTGGCATTGGACCGTCAGCGGCGTTCACAACCAAAATGGCTGCGTCCATCTGAGCGGCTCCTGTAATCATGTTCTTCACGTAGTCAGCGTGACCTGGACAGTCAACGTGAGCGTAGTGTCGGTTATCCGACTCGTACTCAACGTGAGCTGTAGCGATAGTAATACCGCGGTTCTTTGACTCTGGCGCCTTATCAAGAGCGTCCACTGACTCTGCTGAGGCCTTTAGACCTTTAGCATTAAGAACCTTCAAAAGAGCACCTGTTAGGGTGGTCTTACCGTGGTCAACGTGACCAATTGTACCGACGTTTACGTGAGGCTTCCCACGCTCAAACAATTCTGCCATAGAATAGATGTATTTCGGACACGGGCGAATGCCCGAATCAAACCTAATAATAACGAATAAAAAACTAATGCCCGCGGAATATACCACTGATATGAATATCTTGCAAGTGGTTCGACACCCCTAATTTAGGACACGGGCTCAAGATAAAACTGCTCCTCTTCCGGCGGCTCCTCGTCATCCTCTTTCTTTACTAAGGTTGGCGATTTTGCCTTTGGAATAGGCGTTTTCTTGGGCGTTGGTGGTGCCGTGACCTCGATAGGCTCGATTTCAGGCTCTTCCACGCTAGATTCGAGTGCTAAGTCGTCGAAATCCGGCAAATCCAGCCCTGGAACAGGGGCTTCCGTGGCCGGTTTTGGGCGCTTTTCGCTAATATTAGACTCTTTTCTACCTGTATTGATGAGATGCTCATACATCTCAAAGGGCATGATCACAACCGGCTCCTTCCCCTCTGGGTCAGTAATGATCAGCTTATCCCCAGTAGACTGGGCGAACTTGATGATTCGGCTTAGATTATCGCTCATATATGTGTTGTTTTTCTGATTTTAGCACGTTGGCGCGTAGTAGCAAGCTTAAATAAAAAACCGCCCGCGTAGATCACGCGTGCGATACAAGTACGAAGAACTGTTCCCTGGAGCCTGGATGATTGAGCTCGTTCCTGATCTCATGCTCGACATTGCCGTCATATGCCATGAGCCGCTCGAAAAGCACGACTAGGGCCTGCTGACGAACGTACGCCGCCCGGATACTTTCGATACCCTCAGCGTCCGCAAGTTCCTTTGCAGCCATCGCGACCCTGTTCCGAAGGAGCTTCGAGATCTCATGCTCATCAAATACCTGGCGAACGGTCAGCTCTGTCAGCCGCCTTCTGGCACTCGCGAGCTCTCCCCTTCTCAGCAACATTCCGTCTGTGAATTCCATATCACCTCCAGACACGACACTCTCAGAAAATCGCGGGATTGTCAAGTATTTGAGTCAATTCCGGCCAATACAAAGCCAGGCTTCACCATATTAAATGGCTGCCGAATTGAGATAAGCTTGTTTGCGTGTGTGTTCATAATATAAATGCCTTTCGGTAAGAAAAACATACCATATCTCAGGTATGTGTAAAGGGGTGGTATAGTAAAGAAATGCATTTCGCATATAATGATATCGACATTAACCTGAATTACCAATAAGTATTAATAGTGGGCTATGAAACGAGCAACTGAAATGAATGGGGCAAGACGAGAATTTCTGAATAAAGAGCAGGCAGTGAATGTGGGAGAAGGTAGAGTTGCTATCGCAATTGCTGGTCGTGATGCATGGGAATCCACCGAAGCACTTGTACCAGAACTTGCCGAGACAATAGGTAGAATTCATACAGCGATTGAATCGGGAGAATTCTCAGAACAGAATGCTAACAGAGTGAACGATCTTCTCGGAGCTGCGGATGCAGTACATGAAGCTCAAGGTCACTTAGAAAACCGGGCTGAACGTACATCGCTTATATACTTAGAGAGAGCGTTTTCGCGAGGCTCCGTATTAAAAGAGCTATTCGGTCATTTTGAGCTAATCGTTCCAGAGGAAGAGCTGGGTGGCTTTAAGGTTCGTTTAGATGATGGGCGGCTAAACGGTGCGGTTGCCAAACCTGTAATCGATAGAGCCGTTGAGAAGGTGCGGGAACTACTTGAGAAGGAACTTTCTGATATGCTCTAGAGCGTAGAAATTAACTCTTGGAAACAAAAGCACACGCCCTCAAGCGTGTGCTTTTCTGAATGTCTATTCCTCGCTCTGTCCACACAGTTACTTTAACAGTATCAATGAAGCTACCATCATTAATAACGCAAATCCTTTCTTTAGATCAAAATGCTCCTTATAAAATGCTACAGAAAGAAGCACAACAATCACGGTCGAGAACGAGTTGATCACGTACACCACAGCAAGGTCACCTGAAAGGGCTTTTGTGAAGAATAGGAAGTTAGAAAACATGAACACCCCACCCAACAAACCTACCCATTTAACATGACGCGACTCGTGCTTCTTTCCGTTGGTCGTGTGATAGCGCCATCGAGCATAGAGAATACCAATCAAGAATCCGGCAAAGAGGTATAGAGAGACGTCCAAATTTAGATGAGCGATGGTTTTAGCGGTTGTGATACCTACCGAGACAGCGGCCACCCCGATTCCAAGCAATATCGCACCCCGTTTAAAATCCTCCTGACGAGCGCGCTCCTTTTTTGTGATCAACGCTAGCGCCGTGAGAATACCTAGCAAGATCCCAATCAACTCTTTACCCGTCATCAAATCAGAGAAGACAAAGACACCGATGGGGATCGCCGCCATTGAAGAGGCTATCTTATATATCGGAAAATATATTGTCGAATGGATGTATTTCAACGCATCCACGCGCGACATCGCAACCGTTGCGTACGCAAGAATGTTCACAAACGCCAACACGACAATTATCGCGATCGAGTTTCTCTGCACATCAATCATGAGCGCATAGATTCCAGAAAGCACCGCTGCGGAAATCATGCTGTACATGGTCACCTGCGCTGAGTGATGCTTCATGTGTGCCGATATCTTTGATGTGAACGAGTACAGACCAGCGCTAACCGCGGATAAAATTGCAAAAATAAACCAAAGTTCCATAACCGAATTCTATCATAATAAAAAAGTGCGCCCTCAGGCGCACTTTTCAAATCTTACTCCGCTGTCTTCCCTCCCCCTCGCTTTTCCTTGATCTCTTCAGCGATAGACTTTGGAACTTCCTGATACTTCTCAAATTCCATGGCATAGCTGGCTCGTCCCTGAGTGATCGATCGCAACTGAGTCGCGTAACCGAACATCTCTGACAATGGTACGAATGCTCGCACAAGCTTAGCTTCACCTTGGTCTGTCATTTCATTTATCTGACCACGCTTTGCGTTCAAATCACCAATAACATCTCCCATGAAGTCTTCCGGAGTTACAACCTCCACCTTCATGACAGGCTCTAGCAATGCGATTCCTGCTTTCACTGCAGCTGCTCGCAACGCCATAGATCCCGCGATCTTAAAGGCAACTTCTGATGAGTCAACATCATGGAACGATCCGTCAACAAGTGTAACCTTGATGTTGATCAATGGGTATCCGGCGTAAACACCAGATGCCATAGCCTCTTGGATTCCCTTGTTTGTTGGTTCAATGTACTCACGTGGGACGGAACCTCCTTTAATCTTATCCTCGAAGATATATCCCTCTTCCGTGTTAGGTTCGATCTTGATGACAGCGTGACCGTACTGACCACGTCCACCTGACTGCTTAACAAACTTACCTTCCGCCTCGGCAGCTCCGCGAATAGACTCACGGTAGCTAACCTGTGGCGCTCCAACGTTCACCTCCACGTTAAACTCACGCTTCATTCGGTCAACGATAACTTCCAAGTGCAACTCTCCCATTCCTGAGATAATTGTCTGGTTAGTTTCCTCATTAGACTGAACTCGGAATGTTGGGTCCTCTTCTGAAAGCTTAGACAAAGCAACTCCCATCTTCTCCTGGTCTCCCTTTGTCTTAGGCTCAACTGCAATAGAGATAACTGGCTCTGGGAACGTAATGTTCTCAAGCAAGATTGGTCGCTCTGGTACACACAATGTGTGACCAGTCGTAACCTTCTTCAATCCAACGGCCGCAGCAATGTCTCCTGCGTAAATCTCGTCTACCTCTTCTCGATCGTTAGCATGCAATTTCACAAGTCGTCCAACTCGCTCCTTGTCTCCAGTTGAAGCATTCAAGATGTAAGATCCTGACTTCAACGTTCCAGAGTAAACGCGAATGAAACTCAACTTTCCAACAAACGGATCAGTAGCAATCTTAAATGCGAGGGCTGCCAATGGTTCGTCGTCCGTAGCCTTAACTGGAATCTCCTTCTCCTCGTCATCTGGATCTGTTCCAATAAGTGCTGGAACTTCCAATGGACTTGGTAGGAATGCGATAACAGCATCGAGCAATAGCTGAACTCCCTTGTTCTTCAAAGCCGTTCCCAAAAGCACAGGAACGATGTCTAGCGCTAGCGTTGCCTTTCGCAAAACGCGTACTGCGTCCTCGTAGCTTGGCTCGTTACCTTCCAAGTATGCTTCCATCAAAGCCTCGTCGTTCTCTACGATAGCTTCAATCAAAGTTGCGCGCCACTTAGCGGCCTCCTCCTTCATGTTCTCGGGAATCTCCAACTCCTCAATATCCTTTCCCTCGTCATCTCGGTAGTAAAACGCCTTCATCTTCAACAAGTCCACGATTCCTTCAAAGTCACCCTCAGCACCAATTGGCAGCTGAATAGGATGAGCTTTCTTTGTAAGTCGTGTTCGGATTGAATCTAGGTCAAACATGAAGTCTGCACCTGTTCGGTCCAACTTGTTCACGAAACAAATTCGTGGAACGGAATACTTGTCGGCCTGTCGCCAAACAGTCTCTGACTGTGGCTCCACACCAGCAACTCCGTCAAAAATCACGACTCCACCATCAAGAACACGCAAAGATCGCTCAACTTCAACTGTGAAGTCAACGTGACCTGGCGTGTCGATAATGTTGATGTTGTGATCCTTCCAGAAACAAGTAGTCGCAGCAGACGTGATAGTAATTCCACGCTCCTGCTCTTGCTCCATCCAGTCCATTGTCGCTTCTCCTTCGTGTACTTCTCCAAGTTTGTGCTTCTTACCTGTGTAGAACAAAACGCGCTCCGTTACAGTCGTTTTTCCGGCGTCAATGTGAGCGATGATTCCGATGTTACGGACTCGCTCAAGAGGAAATTCTCTGGCCATAGTTATTTATGAATATTTGTATTCAAGTGTTTTTGAGTGGCTATTTCAAACGTTCAGAATTTAGTGCTCTGTTAGGCGCAGTTGAGGAGCGGAGTAAATCGTACACGAAGTACGATGTCGAGCACCGCAAACTGCAACGAAGCAGAGTGCAAATTCTGGACGTTGTGATTATCGTGCAAAGTGGGCGAAGGCTCGGTTGGCTTCAGCCATTCGTTGTACGTCTTCTTTCTTCTTAACGGCTCCACCTACTCCCTCCGCAGCTTCCATAAGCTCGGTTGCAAGGTGAGTTGCCATTGCAGCTCCCTTCTTTGAGCGAGCAGCAACAAGAATCCATCGGTATGCAAGTGTGATTCGTCGGTCACCTCGAACAGGCATTGGAATCTGGTAGTTTGCACCACCAACTCGCTTACTCTTAACCTCCAAGTTTGGCATCACGTTGTCGAGTGCCTGCTGGAACACAGTAATAGGCTCCAACTTTGTCTTTTCTGAAATGATATCGAACGCATCATATACGACACGTTGCGCAGTAGTCTTCTTTCCATCCAACATAACGTAGTTGATAAGCTTTGCTACCAAAATGTTATTGAACTTAGGATCTCCAGCGATTACGCGCTTCTGGGATTGTTTACCTCGCATATGTTAGCTCTTCTTAGGACGTCGAGTCCCGTACTTAGATCGACTGCGGTTTCGTCCTTCGATTCCTTGAGTATCATAAATTCCACGAACAACGTGGTATCGAACACCCGGAAGGTCTTTAACCTTTCCCCCTCGAACAAGAACAACTGAGTGCTCCTGCAAGTTGTGACCCTCTCCTGGAATGTAGGCGTTAACCTCGATTCCGTTTGAGAGACGAACACGAGCTACTTTTCGAAGAGCTGAGTTCGGCTTTTTAGGTGTCATTGTAGACACTCGTACACATACGCCACGCTTAAGTGGGGCGTTGTTGTTTGACCGCTTTCGGTGAAGCGTGTCGAGCGTGATCCCCAAAGATGGAGTCTTGCTCTTTTTCTTCGCAGACCGTCGCGGCTTGCGAATAAGCTGATTCATGGTTGGCATGAGATTTCAGACTTTATAACACGTCTGTAGACTTCCCCAATCTCCTGGGTACTTCATACGTGTCGTTGATTAATTCAACCTACAAAAATAGGTGGTGCGAGCATACCTTTTGAGGGTGATTTTGTCAATAATCCTGGGTGGCAAAGCAGGATTGACAAAAGCGGTAATTATTGGTACGTTCATCTCAAACCAGACACAGTTAGGAGAGCAGAATGGATCCAACTATTGCGGTGGAGCAGCTACCAACGTACGAGATTGTGGTTGGAATAGCTGCCATCCTCGTGATCAGCGCGCTGGGAGGCTTCACCGTGGGGTTTTTCAAGAGCCTGAAGCGAGAACGACGAGCACGCAACCGACTCCAGTTCGCCCTCGTTCTCGTAGTCCTGGCAGCGGCAGCGTTTGCACCCAGCTACGTGCTGGAGGACCTTCGGAACAGCGTGGTCGTCTTCGTAGGACTCGTTGCGGCCGGTGCGCTCGGAGGCCTCACGTTCTACACCCACGGGTACAAGAACTACAGGCACCTGAGCAGCCACCCCGACAACTGAACAACAAAGCCAACCCTCGTACGGAGGGTCGGCGCTTCTTTTTAAAATACTTCTTCTCCCTATATACAAGCTGCTCCTCCGAGCAATACGTTACAGCTTAGGTTTGTCACTAGGTTGAACAGTCCAGAAAAAATTCCGATGTCGAATATTGCGTCTGCCATTATTATACCTAGCAGCACCCAGACTCCCTGAGTCTCCAACCGCCATCGAAGCTTTGCGTATTTTGGTGCGTCAAAGAAAATGTTTATCAATCGCGATCCATCGAGCGGTGGGATCGGCATCAGGTTGAAAAGCATTAGCGCTATGTTTATGATGATCGAGAACACGATGAAAACAATCAACGCGTTGCTCGCAGGCAAACTAGTGACAGCACTTAACAAATGGAAGATCCCTGTAAACACTAGCGCGAGTAACAGGTTCGATCCTGGCCCGGCCAGCGCAACTATAACGGGTCCCCATTTCTTGTTTCGTAAATTGTGCGGATTAAACGGCACAGGCTTTCCCCAACCAAACCCTACAGTAACGAGTAGCAGCAATCCCACCCAATCTATGTGTGACAGTGGGTTAAGTGTGAGTCGTCCCGCCCGTTCTGCAGTCGTGTCCCCTTGCAGGTAACCAGCATAAGCATGGGCAAATTCGTGAAACGACAGAGCGAAAATAATCGCGAACAAGATCACGAGAAACAACATTGGGTCTCCAAATAAAAGTCCTAACATATTAAACAGGAGTATATCATATAATATTTTCAATTTTGCAATTCGGCAATTTTCAATTTTTGGTGGTTATTTCTTTAAAAACGATCTTCCATGATTTGAAAATTGCCGAATTACCGAATTGAAAATCTGCGCCGCATACTTAGCAATGGTGGACATACGACCTACTCTCTGTTATCGTTGCTTCAAATTACTATTGTTTCTAAATTTATGTCAGTAGAACGAACCGTTGTACTCCTGAAGCCAGATGCGCTTCAGCGCGATCTCCTTGGAGAGATCATCGGACGATTTGAACGCAAGGGTCTTAAGATCGTTGCCTTGAAGATCATTCCTCTTACAGAGAAGCTTTTGGATGAGCACTACGCTCACATTGCAGACAAGCCATTTTACCCAGACATGAAGAAGTACATGATGGACACGCCTGTCGTTGCCATGATCCTAGAAGGAATCGAAGCTATTGCTGAGGTACGTAAGCTTGTTGGATCAACAAACCCACGAGCAGCAGATGCCGGAACAATCCGCGCCGACCTTTCAATGAACATGCCATCAAACTTGGTACATGCTTCAGACGGAAACGAGGCAGCCGCAGACGAGGTGAAGCGTTTCTTCTCTGATGAAGAAATATTCAGCTACGAGAAGCTGACCGACAAGTTTATTTTCCGAGAAGGAGTCTAAACAATTGTCATCTTGACCGAAGTGGAAAGATCTCTCTAGGGTTTACTTGGAGATTGCATCAAGAGAGATCCTTCGACAAGCTCAGGATGACAGAAACACGGCCGATCGAGGTCGTGTTTTTGTTTGTTGCGCACTTGACATTTTTAAAAAAAGCCCTATACTGAAAGAGCTACAGTCAGGAGCAAATGGATCGATTCGCTTACGACATTTCAGAGGCTCTCGACCGCTTTTTACGAGAGTACTCACACTTGTACGGTTTTTCACGACGGTTACGCGGTCTCTGTTACTGCAACATACGTTAGTCCAGGTACACCTGTTTTTTAGAACGATGCATCCTCCTAACTGTGGCTCAAAAAGCACGACATCTGCAATGGCAGATTTTTTTATTGTAATCGATAGCCACTTTCAAAAAACTCAATACTCACTGTTCCATATAGATCGGTTCTGAATACATCTACACCAAAGTCTGCGAGTCTCTTCAAAGTCGATTTATGCGGATGATGATAGTCATTACCCACCCCAACCGATATCACCGCAAGCTCGGGGTCAATCTCATTTAAGAATTCACGCGATGTTCCGTAGGTTGAGCCATGGTGTCCAACTTTCAAAACATCGATGTTGCCAACAAGCGCTCCGATCTTCTCTTCAACCACATCTCCGGCATCACCAGTCAGCAGCATCGAGTTTGTGCCATCGTCGATCTTGAGCACTATCGATTTCTCGTTGATATTGTCCTCCGTGGCAACGATGATCTCGGGCGAAGGGTAAACGACGTCGACCACTACCCTTCCGTGGATAAGACGATCTTGATCGTCAGGGTCGATTATGACAGCACCTTCACGAATCACGCGGTCCTTCAAGATCTCATACGGTACAGAATCATAAACGACATTATCAATAACGACATTTGCGACATCAAAACGATCGAGCACTTCGATCAGCCCATTAATATGGTCAGCGTGAGGATGTGAAATCACAATGTAGTCGATACTGCGATCCCAAGGCATCATCACGTCACTCAATCTCGACAACACGGTGTCGTCTACTCCACCATCGACAAGCATCTGAAGGCCGCCCGGTAACTCAACAAAAATCGCATCCCCCTGCCCCACATCTAGAACATGAACTTCCCAAAGTGACTCGTTGATAACTTGATGGTCGAGTTCTGGCGTGCGATCTTGATCGTGAACTCGAGCTCCGACGTAAACCAAACCAAATAAGCTCGTGATGAGTACTGCTGCGACAACCCACAGAATTATTTTATGTCGTTTCATGAAAAATCTATAAACGGTAACGGTGAAAGTGTTTCGATAATGAAAAGCATGGCCTCGAGTAATGCGTAACTCGGCAACATGATGAAGGGACCAAGGAACGATCCGCCTAGTGAGCTCGTGATCAACACAACCACCATACTCACAAATCCGATCATCATAGTAACAGACACAAGCGGGACTACCAGTAAGTTTGCGACTGGCGCAACGAGCGAGAACTGGTGGAATTGCAAGATCGAGATCGGCATCGTTGCCAGTATCGCTGCAAGTGTTTCGCTCAGTATCGATCTCGCATTCAAGAATGTGGGGATGAATGTAAGTTTGAGCGCGATCTTGGGACCGAGAGTGACAAGTCCGATCGCGGCTGCGAACGAAAGTTGGAATCCTACGTCATCGAGTAGCACGCGAGGGTTCACTAGCGTCATGATCGCGGCCGCAATCAAGAAGATCGTCACCGTACCCTGAAGTCTTCCAAGTTGTTTTGCTATAAGTACGAGTCCTCCCATGATCCCAGCGCGCACAACGGCAGGATCGCCTCCCGCAAAGATTACAAACATCAGTATGCCAACCATCACGAACCAAAACGCATGCTGTCTTTTGAAAAATGTTGCAGTCAAGATCAACAACAGTACGTCAGCGACCAACGTCACGTTGTATCCCGACACCGCAACAATGTGCATCGTCCCTGTTTTGCGAAACTGATCTTGAATGTCATCCGGCAACGTCGATCGCGCGCCATATAACAAGCCCGCGAGAAATGATGCATGGGGCTCGACCAGGTTCCGTTGCATCACATGCTCGAACTCGTCTCGAAATCCGAACAACCTCGACCTCACGCCAGGCTCGTGATCTGTAATCGTAGGCGAGCCATAGCCACGACACACCGAATACGTTTTTTCCTTTGCAAGATAGCGATCGTACCGAAACTTCTCCACATATATGTCTGCAATCGGCTCAAGATCACATCCAACACCCACAACATCACCAACCCGTACACGAGGATAACCCCCAGTCGTCACCTGCACGCGACCCGGGTATTCGTCAGCCTCAATCCTGAAGGTTTGCGACCTGCCTTCATGCGACACGATCTCGCTCACCACGCCAGAAATCTCAAGATCGTCCGCAGGCAAAACCTGCGGCCACTGGTCGCGGTAGAACAAGTTATGAGTCGCAACGATCAGAAGCCAAGATACGAGAGCGAGTTGTAGGTAGCGGTGAACTGTCATGCATTTCATTAACAAATAAGCTAATAACGATGCATTTTTCAAGACAACAAAAAACCACCCTTTACGGGGAGGCTTTTGCGGTCACTTCTAATAACCACCCATAAGGTACCACGTGGTGTTAGAGGTGTAAAGTGTGGATAATTAGCTAATGATTACAGTAGCTATGGATACATTCACCACCCCTAAGCCGCGAACGATTTTGCAACATCGAGCACGTATCCTTCTTCTGGCGCTGATCGATCGCGCTTATCGCCGGGCTGACGTAAGCGATACGATCTCACCTCTTCTTTCGCCTCATCGCGCACGATAATTTGATCAGGCTTGGTGCCCTTTCCGTCATACTTATACTGGAGCGTTTGAGAAACCTCTCCGTCAACGGATCGCACGCTACTATCGCGTCGCCCCTTCTTATAACCATACTCCGACACAGTCGTTCTTTTGCCCATCACCTCCGTGTCTCCAGTCAACTGACCAGAATCGTCATAACGAAAACTTTTTTCACTCTTTTGAACGAGGGTCTTAGTCACTTCCACGATAACCTTCTCGCCGCCTCTCATTACAGACTGCACCTGACGTCCCTCACTCCTAAATTCTCGCAAAGTTCCAACAGGATCTTCCTTGTAGAGCTTCTGGGCACTCTCGCTGAGCTCAACTTGGGAGTGGCTATACATCCGAGACGACTCTTCTTGCAATAAACCACCCTCGAAACGCTGATCTCCCTCGGCGCTTTTTACCAATGGTTCGCCCTTCTGCTGAGAATATTCAGCGCGTGTCGTCGAAACAAACTCTACATCATCTTCGTATCGATGTGACGCAGCTGATTCAGCCTTCCCATACCCATCTCTCTCCTGAGACATGGACTCCTCCAGAACTCTACCTGTCTTGTCGTAACTATTTTCAACACGCTTCCTTCCAACGACCTCTCCATCATTCATCTCATCAACAGTCTCCTCAGTTAACATGAACTCGGACTCACCATCAACCTCGAATTCTTTGTACTTCATCCGCGCAGACCCAATTTTTTCTCCTTCAGGATTAAACTCGTCACGTCGCACAGGATTCTCACCGGCCCTTTTTTCATCGAAATCTGTCGCGAAATAAAAGTCAGCAGAGTCACGCTCCACAACTCGCAAGGTCTTGCCATCTGGAGTCTGCCTCTCATGTCGTCGCATCTCACCAGTATTGGTCTCGTACTCCGATAGTACAACGGCTCCAACACGATCAGCCTTGTCAGTGAACTCAGCGCGAGCTTCCGACATTCGTCCATCTAACTTTCGACGTCGCACATGTTTTCTGCCGACCACCTTACCGCGTTTATCTACTATATCCTCTTTGGAACGTTCAACACGCTTCAGGCGCTCCGCCATCCTCAAAGAGAAGCTAGGTGTTTCCAGCTCGCCTTTCCTGATCGTATCTCGTCTCCTTTCTACTGCAGATGTATCCGCAAGCTTATCAAAATGCGACGGATCTGGTGATTGTTCAGCTTTACGTGCCATAAAAGAAAGTTAAGAATCGTTCTCCTGCTTCTTGCAAATACAGTTACTCATTGCCTGGCCGCACTCCTCGCATTTGTCTTCCATAAGCATCTTGCATGCTGGGCATACGAGTGAGTCTGCCTCTGTGTCACAGCCTGGACAAATTTTTGTTGGGTTTTCCATGTAAGTGATTATACAACAATACTGATGATTCGCCCCGGTACGTAGACAAACTTTTTAATATCTTTACCTTCAAGATGTTTCGCAACATTCGAATCGGCCACAGCCATCTCGCGAGCATCATCTTCACTAGCATCCACCGCGATCTTGATTTCGCCCCGAACTTTCCCGTTAACCTGAACGCCAATCGTCACAACATCATCCTTCGCGAGCGCAGGCGTGTACTCTGGCCAGATCTCCGCTGCCACAAAACTCTTGTGGCCCAACGACTGCCAAAGCTCTTCACAAAGGTGAGGTGCAAACGTATTTAATACTTTCAAATAAATCTCAAAACTTTCTTTCGTGATCCCCTCTTCGCCCGTAGCGTCATTCACAAAGATCATCATCGCAGACACTGCAGTGTTAAACCGCATCGCCTCAATGTCTTCGCCAACCTTCTTCACCATCTTGTGAAGTGACTTGGTCACGAGCTCAGACTCCGAGTCCACGATCATCTCACTTAGTCGCGCAGACTTATCCAAGAAGCGCTTAACTCCAAGCAGCCCATTCTCACTCCAAGGTGCAGGCTCGCCAAACGGTCCAATGAACAACTCGTAGACACGCAAAGTGTCCGCGCCGAATTTCACGACGATATCGTCAGGGTTCACAACGTTCCCTTTTGATTTAGACATCTTTGAACCGTCCTCCGCCAAAATCAAACCATGACTCGTACGTTTTGCATAAGGCTCACTCACAGGAATATGCCCACGATCGGCCAAGAACTTGTTCCAGAAACGCGAGTACAGTAGGTGAAGCGTCGTGTGCTCCATTCCACCGTTGTACCAGTCTACCGGCATCCATTCAGCAAGCTTATCTGAGTCCGCAAAGAAGTTATCGTTATGTGGGTCGATGTAACGTAAGAAATACCAAGACGATCCCGCCCAGTTTGGCATGGTGTCTGTTTCTCGAGTTGCAGGTCCATCACATCGAGGACAGGTAGTATTCACCCAGTCCGTAATCGCAGCCAAAGGTGACTCACCAGATTCCGTAGGCTCGTACTTTTCAACATCAGGCAACTCCACAGGCAACTGATCCTCCGGAACAGGAACCCATCCGCATTTCTCGCAATTCACTAGCGGGATCGGCTCACCCCAGTATCGCTGTCGAGAGAAAACCCAATCACGTAATCGATAATTAGTCTTCCCTTCACCAATCTTCTCATCCTCAAGCCACAGAATCATTTTCTGCTTAGCGGCATCGACATCGAGTCCGTTTAGGAAGTCGGAGTTTACGAGCTTGCCGTCTCCAGTGTATGCATTATCGAGACTCGACAGTGCTTCCTTTGTGAATTCGGTTACCTTGTCAGACTTAAGCGCTTTATCGAGACTCATCTCTACCATACCGGCGCCCTCAAACACAGTTACATCCTTCGCTTCGAAACCTCGCGCAATAAACATGCGAATTTTCTGACCCTCAGTGTTCTTGCTAGCAAGATCCACGACAGCATTTAAATCAGATGCATTGATCTCCAGTCCTGTTTCTTCTTTCACCTCACGAACTGCAGCATCCAAGGCGGTCTCGCCCGATTCGATCCCACCTCCAAAGGCTGTAACCATATTTGGATCACGATCTGTGTTCCCGTCTCGTTTCTGAAACATGAACGAACCAGAGTTCGCTTGCAATAACACCCCTACGCCACCAACATCACCGTCTGGCGCTATAACCTTCTCAATCTTCAAACCAAACTCCTTCGCAAACATAAAGTCTCGCTCATCATGCGCCGGCACTGCCATGATCGCACCTGTTCCGTAGCCCATGAGCACGTAGTCCGCGACCCATACTGGAATCTTCTCGCCGGTTGCTGGGTTGATTGCAAACGCACCGGTTGCAACACCGGTCTTTGCTTTGTCTGCGTCACCGCGTTCAATGTCGGTTTTCTTTGACGCATCTTTTACATACTTTGCAACCGCATCTCGCTGCTCGTCGCTTGTGATCTTGCTTACAAGATCGTGCTCGGGCGCGAGTACCATGTATGTTGCGCCAAACAAAGTGTCGGGTCGGGTCGTAAAGACTTCGATGGTCTCGTCACTCGCATCGACCTTAAACGTAATCGACGCCCCTTCCGATCGTCCAATCCAATCTATCTGTTGCTTCTTAATTTTCTCAAGATAGTTCACCTCCTCAAGGTCCTCGAGCAATCGGTCGGCGTACTTTGTGATCGCGATCATCCACTGCTCCTTGTCACGTTTCTCAACTTCCCCACCGCATCGCTCACATGCACCGTTCACCACCTCCTCGTTCGCGAGCCCAATCTTACAACTCACGCACCAATTGATAGCGAGCTTCTTCTTGTACGCTAAACCTGCATCAAAAAACTCCAAGAACATCCATTGCGTCCACTTGTAGTATCCAGGGTCAGTTGTATTGATCTCGCGCTCCCAGTCAAAACTAATTCCCATCGACTTTAACTGTCGGCGGTAAGTGTCAGTATTTTCTTTTGTCAGTTCTTTTGGATTGCGACCCGTCTTTATCGCATAGTTCTCGGCAGGCAACCCAAACGCGTCCCACCCGATTGGATACAAAACGTTGTACCCTTCCATGCGCCGCTTGCGAGCTACGACGTCGAGCGCCGTGTAGGATCTAACATGTCCAACATGAAGCCCGGAACCCGATGGGAACGGAAACTCAATCAAACAGTAAAACTTTTCTTTGTCCGACGTATCTTCTGCACCAAAAATCCCAGCCTTCTCCCAGGCATCCTGCCATTTTTTGTCGTGATCGTGATTGTACTTCTGCATAGTTCCCTTATCCTAGCAATAAAACTGGGGGCATGCAACGACTGCTACGGATTGACATATATGTATATCTTGAGTATCTTTCTCACGAAAGGGGGGCGATATGAACCACGTCACCGCCACATTCACGACTTTCGGACTTTCGCCAGACGCACTGCCTCACCTGCTCCTGATCCTGTTCGCAGGAATCGCATACGGGTGGGCTACCAAGACGTTCAAGCTTCAGGCGTTCAATCTGTTCGCCAGGTGCTTCACGGCCCTCGCGTCTCCGATGCTCCTGTTCATGTGGATCGCGAATGGTGGGAGGCATCGAAGGAACGGTGACCACGCTCGGACCAGCCATGATCCTGATCGGCTTCTTTGCCGGACTCAAGGCAACGCAGGTCACGATCGACCGCGCAACTACGTAGCGGCCCCTCGGGGTCGTTGTTTTTTTGACAAAGATACAGGTTTCCCTGTACAACATAACAACCTTCGGAAACACTTTCACGACGAGGAGCGTGAACATGAGAACAGTGACAGCAGGTTCGCAGGCAGCTCGGCTGTATGTGTGCATCGGCAAAACGAAAGACGAGAAACTGGCGATCGTGGTTGAACCGGAGAATGTGTTCCGACCACCTGGCGGAGTCTTGTACATGCGAACCCTCAAGGTCCTTGAGCGATACTTCCTGAGCAACAGACTCTGGCTGGCGCTCGAGAGGCATTACGGAGAGCTGTTCGATACGAACGATGTCTCTGCCGCGATCCTGCTTCTTCGTTGGATCAATGGCACCGTCACGTACGGAGCAGGACTGGGAAAGGGTGATGACAAGCTCACCGGCGACATGGACATCTCCGAGATCATCGATTCCCCGTTGCTCCGAGACCCCGAGTTGGTCATTCTGCTCTGGGACATCGGCAAGGCACTCGTTCACGATGCGAGATCGCACGGGTTCAGCGTCAACGTGCCGGGCAAGCGACCGAAGAACGAAACTCTCCAGATGAAGAGGGTCCTCACGTAGACAGGAAGTCTGCACGCAAACAAAGACGAGCCCGCTCTGGGCTCGTTCATTTTTTTATTCTGTTAACCAGCGTTCTGCGTCCAACGCTGCCATACATCCTGTACCCGCCGCCGTAACTGCTTGGCGATATACATGATCTGCAACGTCTCCTGCAGCGAACACTCCCGGGACCTTTGTCTTTGTAGTGAAAGGCTCGGCGATTGTAAGGTATCCACTATCCAACATGTCGAGCTGACCCTTAAACAAATCCGTGTTTGGCTTGTGACCGATCGCTACAAAGAAACCGTCGGCAGAGATCTCGCTCTCTTCCTTTGTCTTATTGTTCACGATCTTAGCACCAGTGACTTTCCCATCTCCCAAAACCTCAATCGCGGAAGTATCCCACATGATCGTGATTTTATCATTCTCACGAGCTTTCTTCTGCATCGCTTTTGATCCGCGAAACTCATCGCGTCGAACCAACATAACAACCTCACTCGCAAACTTTGTCAGGAACGTCGCTTCTTCCAAAGCAGTATCTCCCCCACCGACTATAAGAACTTTCTTATCGCGGAAGAAGAACCCATCACATGTAGCACATGCGCTCACACCCTTCCCTTGAAACTCCTGCTCACCAGGGATGTCGAGCCACATAGCGGTCGCTCCTGTAGTGACAATCAACGCCTTGGTCTCGAGAGTAGATCCGTCGGCAAATGTCAGTACCTTCTTGTCTTCAGCAAGATCAACCTTCTCTACCCATCCTTCTTTATACTCGGTACCAAACCGTGCCGCCTGCTTTTTCATCTCTTCCATAAGCTCTGGCCCCATGACTCCATTCTCAAATCCTGGCCAGTTGTCTACTTCGGTTGTGATTGTAAGCTGACCACCAGGTTGGGGTCCATGAACAACGAGCGGTTTTAAATCAGCCCGTGCTGCATAGATCGCTGCGGTTAAACCGGCAGGACCCGAACCTAGAATGACAACATCACGCATACTAGAGATGCTTAGCTACTCGTTCCTTCAAAGCATCCTTGCCCATTGATCCAGAAAACTGGTCAACAACCTGTCCGCCCTTGAAGATTACAAATGTTGGAATAGACAAAACGTTGTACTGCATAGCAAGATCCTGATTCTCATCTACGTTAACTTTTCCTACGGTCAATTTCTCAACCTCAGTATCAACTTCGTCTACAACTGGCGCCATCATTTTGCAGGGTCCGCACCATGGCGCCCAAAAATCAACAAGTACAACACCGTCTGCTTCTGTAATAGTCTGATCGAAATTATCTTTCTTAAGATCCATAAAGAATTCGTTAAGTGTGAGATCTTGAGGTTAAACGAATAGAGCCTCGTGGCTCGGATTTTATCAGAAAAAAAAGGAACCGGAAAGCCCTCAGGCTACCGGCTCCTCATTCTTCTATCTACGCATTCGCTCCTTCTATCACCAACTTCTTGGCAACCTTCTCCTCAACATACGCCTCTAAAATATCTCCTTCTTCGATCTTCGTCTTTCCAACGTATTGAATACCACACTCGGTGCCCTTCTCTACGTCTTTGATTGATTCTTTTCCAACTCGCAGGTCAGCAAGGTCTCCTTCACCGATCAACTCTTCCGCTCGCCAAACGCGCAGCTTCGAGTTCACCTCAATGCGACCCTCAGTAACCTTTCCACCAACAACCATTCCGTTGTCGAGCTTTGAGAAGATCGCAAGGACTTCCAACTTTCCGGTTTCTTTCACGATAACTTCATCGCTCAACATTCCCTGTAGTCTTTCCACAACATCCTCAAACAGTTTGTAGATAATGTCGTACTTCAAAACTTCAACCTTCTTGTCTCGCGCTAATACATCTACCTTTCCTGCTACCTGAACGTGGAATCCGATAATGATAGCGCCGGTTCCCTCTGCACGCGCGATGTCCGCCTCGGTAACATTTCCGAGCGCCTTATGAACAACATGTACACCAACGTCATCGTGCTTCACTTTATCGAACAATCCCAGGATAGCCTCGACTGATCCAAGTACATCAGCTTTCAAGATGATGTTCAAAACCTTCTTTCCACCTTCAGAGTCATTCGTCTCAACACGCTGAACTGCAGCACCTGAAACAGCATCCAAAGATGCGCTCTTCATTCTTGACTTGGTAGTCTTCTTCAAACTCTTAGCATCGGCTACTTCCATTACGTCTCCAACAACTGGAGCAACCTTCCATCCCAAAATTCGCACAGGAACAGATGGGCCAGCTTCTTTTATCCGAGCACCAGCGTAGTCTTCCATCGCACGCACCTTTCCATAGTTCTCTCCACGCACACCAAGCACATTGCTTGGCTTTAGTGTTCCACTCTGAATCAAAACCGTAGCAACTGGACCTGCACCCTTGTCGACATGCGACTCAATGATAGTTCCAATAGCCTTACGATCGGGATTCGCTGTAATTTTTTCTTTTTCAACTTCGAAGACAAGCAACAAAGCGTCTAGTAATTCATCGATCCCCTGCTCCTGCTTAGCAGAAATAGGAACCATGATAGTTTTTCCACCCCACTCTTCGGGGCTTAAATTCAAATCCGCCAACTCACGCTTCACCTTCTCAGGATCTGCGCCAGCTACATCCATCTTGTTGATTGCAACGATCATAGGAAGACCAGTTGCTTTCACGATATCGATAGCTTCCTTTGTCTGAGGCTGTACACCATCATCGGCTGCAACAACCAAGATCGCAATATCAGCAACCTTCGCACCACGCGAACGCATCACTGTAAAAGCTTCGTGACCCGGAGTGTCGATAAACGTAATCTCCTGATCCTTTCGCTTGGCCTGGTACGCACCAATATGCTGAGTAATACCACCAGCCTCAGTGTCGATAATATGAGTTTTTCGGATAGCGTCCAGCAATCGAGTCTTTCCATGGTCAACGTGACCCATCACGACAACAACCGGAGCTCGCGTCTCCCCTTTGTCTTCGGACAGCACCTGTTGAATGCGATCAAGCTCCTCGTCCTGAGCCTCGTCACGCACAGCATCTACGTTCGTAACATGGAATCCCATATCTCCTGCAACGATCGCTGCAGTTTCAAAGTCGATATTCTGGTTCATGTTCGCAAGTACTCCCGCCCGCATCAACTCCTGAATCACGCTGGTCACAGGAAGCTCAAGCATCTCTGCGAAATCACGCACTGTCATCAAACTTGGTAGCTCGATCGCGTTATCCTTTGTAGCCTCCAAGCGTGCCAATCGACGCTCCTCTCTCTCCTGCTGCTCCTTATGCTTCTTCTGAACAGCTTCTTTTCGCTTCATGTCTCCCCAGGCGCGCTGAATAGCGGCCGCCTCCTTGTCGTTCACCTTAATTGCTCGTTTTCCCAAAGAAAAACCAAGCTCCGGAAGTTTCTCCAAAAGCTCTTTAGTTGGGACGCGAAGGCGTCGGGCAAGATGTGTGACGTTGATTGACATTGCGGGGGTGTTTACGGTTCAGGTTCCCGGATCATGGAAGGCCTCTTGGACCACGAACCATTAACCAATAACCAATTAATGGCCTTACTCTAGTGGAATAATGCCAATTTGTCAAAGAATCGGGGGCCATTGCGCTGATTGGGGTCAGCTTTCACTTGAACAGACCTGTGATCGAGCTCGTTAGGTGACAAAATCAAGGGAAAATGCTAGCTTGTCCTCCATGAGCGCAGAACACCCACAATATGGATTCATCCTTGTAGACAAGCCCGCCGGGTGGACTAGTTTTGATGTTGTAGCGAAATTGCGCAATATCACAGGGATTAGAAAGATTGGACACGCTGGAACGCTAGACCCCTTTGCTACCGGGTTGCTCGTAGTCGCTATCGGAAGACAGGCAACCAAGCAGATTGACCAGTATGTAAAGAAGGCGAAACGATACGACGCCACTTTCGAACTCGGTAAGACAAGTTCGACTCAGGACATCGAGGGCGAGATAACAGATAACAAGGTTACGAGCTTTCCAGATCGCGATGCGGTTGAGCAAGCCATGAGCTCGTTCGTCGGCGACATAAAACAGATTCCACCAATGCATTCCGCGATCAAGATCGATGGCAAGAAACTGTACGAGCTGGCACGGCAAGGAAAAGAAATAGATCGCCCAGCGCGCGATGTGACGATTCATGAGTTCGAGATCGTAAACTACGAAGCTCCAATGCTCGATGTCACTATGAACGTTGGCAGTGGGACGTACGTACGAGCATTAGCACAAGACCTTGGAGAGAAACTCGGAACCGGTGCATACGCAACGGCGCTACGTAGAATGACAGTTGGAGAGTTCGACATCAAGAATGCATACAAGATCGAGGACATCACAAAAGAAAACTGGGAAACGCTCTTAATGAGATAAAAAACGCCGGGCCAAGTTGGCCCGGTTTGTTGTAGTCGTACGCGAGATTAGGCTCCCGCGCTCTGCGCCTCTCGTCGCCGAATGATGGGGTCCGCAATGCGCTGAGCAAAACGGTCATTCACCCCTCGCATCCAGTCTGACCACATCAGATGCGCCGCCGGGATTCCGACGACGCCAACCATGGCGAATCCGAGAACATGGAAACCGATGTCGCCCACTGCTCCGCCAACCGGCATGAGCAGATACGCAAGCAGCAGAGTCACGGCCTCGTAGCCGAGGTAGAACGCCACGCCCTTCACGATCTTTTTGGACATGTCGTCCTCCTAATCGAAGGGGGTGTATTCGAGTGCCAGTTCAAGCCACTCAGGATTCGGATTCGGACTCATGATCTCCAGAGCCCAAATCAACAACGGTGGAATGGCGACGCAGAGCGCCACCAAAACGAGCGCGAACAAGATCGCCTTCCACGGCCTCGGTTCCCAATACGCCCCCCTGAAGCGTGGCGTGTCCAGCCACATCCACAATGCCTTTCCTCGACTCACCCATACTTGCCTTCGCATCATTCCGAGTCCTCCTCATCGTCATCTCTGACGATTTTCAAGTGGTCCCTAAGACCAGTGTCTGTTCTTAGCGGCAGATCTCGTGTCGCCCGATGCGATCCCGGACGTCCGCACGGCATGACCTCGTCATCGTCGAAGACTTCTTCAGTGACAGTCACCGTGACCTTCTGAGTGTACACGTTCTCTATCTCGCGATGCTCCCTCTTCATTCGCCGCTGCGAGAGAAAGCGAGGAACGAGTACACCTAGCACCAGCACGGAAAGCGTGCCGAACAGAGCTACTATAGCAAATCGAGTCATCTCATCGGACATTTCTTGTGCCTCCAAGCCCATTAGAGCTAAAGATCAGCTATTTGTCAATTTCATTGACATCAGACCAATATCGGCGTATCTTCTTTATAGATACTCATAAAGTAATTGGAAGTTCTGAATTTGACGTGAAATGATTATGAGGGATGTGAAAATAAATTTTTCCTCAAAGATTAGCCTAAATGCACTCGTGGAGGGTGTGCAGAATAGAATAAGGGATTAAAAGCCCTTGTTTTGCGTTTCGTTCGAGCTTCCGCTTGAACTATGTCAACACAATTAATTATAGGAATTGCTGTCGGTCTCGGTCTCGGGTCCGCTCTTGGCGTATTTTTACGCGATCAGCGAGCTAAGCGACGAACCGATAATGCTGAGGCCGAGGTGGAGAAGATCATCTCAGGTGCTAAGCAGAAAGAACAAGAAACGCTATTACAAGCAAAGGAGAAGTCGATAAAGATCATCGACGAGGCAAAGAACGACGAGAAGGAACGACGGATGGAACTCAAGAAGATGCAGGATCGTCTTGAGTCACGAGAGAACACGTTCGATAAACGGTTACTCGACCTTGAGGACAACAACAAAGCCCTTGAAGAAGAGAAGAACCGTCTCCGTAAAATAAAAGCTCGACTCGAAGAGCTTGGAGAAGAGGCTGAGCTTAAGCTTGAAGAAGTTGCGGGACTTCCACGCGAGCAGGCATTAGAGCAGCTACTTACTCGTGTAGAGAAAGATAGCGAGGATGTGCTTGTTAGTCGCATTAAGAAACTCGAGGACTCAGTAGAGGACGAGCTTGATCGACGTGCAAAGAAGATGCTCTCACTTGTTGTTGAGCGTTACGCATCAGGTCACGCAGCGGAGACGACTACATCTAGTGTGCAGCTCCCATCAGACGAGATGAAGGGACGGATCATTGGAAAAGAGGGACGAAACATTCGTGCTATTGAGCACCAGACAGGAACAGAGATCATTGTGGACGATACTCCGCAGGCCGTTACCATCTCTTCCTTCTCCCCTATCCGCCGACAGGTTGCAAAGCGTGCAATCGAAATGCTCGTCAAAGACGGACGCATTCAGCCAGCACGTATTGAAGAAGCTATTGCAAAGTCTAAGAAGGAACTTACTATTGAAATGAAGAAGGCCGGTGAAGGTGCACTGACTGAACTTGGAATTCCATTATCGTCGATAGACCCTAAGCTCGTTCAGATCCTTGGACGTCTTAAGTACCGAACCAGTTACGGACAGAACCAGTTGCAGCACGCAATGGAGGTTGCAACAATCTCGCGCATGCTCGCAGAAGAACTCGGTGCTGACGTGAAGGTGTGTACGCAAGGTGGACTTTTCCATGACATTGGAAAGGCCGTTGACCATGACATGCAGGGATCTCACCCAGAGATCGGTTACAACATCATGAAGAAGTTTGGCTTCTCTGAGGATATTGCATACCAGTCAATCGGTCATCACGTAGACAAACCAAAGACTATCGAGGCTGTGATTGTGAAAACTGCCGACGCACTTTCAGGTGCTCGACCAGGTGCTCGAAAGAATACTCTTGAGCAGTACATCCAGAGACTCGAGGAACTTGAGCGAACTGCGACTGAGTTTGAAGGCGTAGAGAAAGCGTACGCCATTCAGGCAGGTCGAGAGATTCGAGTGTTTGTTAAGCCACAAGTCATCGATGACTTGAGTGCATACAACCTCGCTAAAAATATTGCATCAAAGATTGAAAGTGAACTTCGTTACCCAGGAGAGATTAAGGTGACGTTGATTCGAGAAACGCGTGTTACGGAATACGCACGATAAAGAAACTAAAAACGAGCTCGTAAGAGCTCGTTTTTGTTTATCGATTCATTGGAGGCTGTCGATCCTCTCCCTGTGTGCCCTCTGGTTGAGGTGGAGTAGGCTCGTCCTGTGGCGGTGCTGATGGTACCGCTGGAGCCGACGGTGTAGATGGCGCAGGTGCCGGAGCACTGTCCTCTACCGCTGGAGATGCTAGACCTCTCTTTTGAGCTGCCTTCAAGGCATCCTTCAAAGCCTTCCCTGCTTTGAACTTTGGTACCAATACCTCTGGAACGCGGATGCGCTCTGATGGCTTTTGTGGATTCACTCCCATTCGCGCGGCACGGATGCGTGAAGAGAATGTTCCAAAACCTGCTATCGTCACTTCCTCCTGCTCGGATAGCTGATCTGTCACTATTGAAGTGAACGCCTCTACAATATCCTCACCTTGTTTCTTAGTGAGACCGAGCCGTTCAGCGATACGTGCTGCCAATTCTGCTTTATTCATAGGAATATGGATAAGTAAGTATGCTTGAAGTATAATCTGGACGCCCTAATTATGCAAGGTTGGCAAAAAAGCCGGTTCGTGTTACGTTGTTTTTGGACTTATCAGTAGACACAACCGAGGAGGGCCATATGGCTTTTGAAGTAGAGAGCCACCTGTACTGGTGGGCTGCGCGATGCAAGGTGGGACCCGATCCCCTCAAGCTCGTGACTCGAGTGAACCCGCCGCTGCGTTCGAATGCGATGCCGGAAGACGACATGCTCTCGTTGCTGCGTGCGCACTTCCGAACCGGCGAACGAGACAAGGAGACCATGATCGTCGGCGCAGAGGGCGTCATTGGACGTGAGGTGTCAAAGGGTCTGGACAACGCACTGACGGCGCGGATCAAGGCAGGCGGCGATGCTCTGAAGGACGTGGCAGTCGCGACCCTGATCGCATGCGCAGCAGCGCGAGCGATCATGAGTGACGAGATGGAGCTGGAGGACGACTTCCCCCTGGAAGACGTGGTCCGATGCTGGAGCACCCTGCAGCCGCGAGCTCGCAGGATGATCGCAGCTGTGCTGAACATCTCGATCATCGAGACCAGCGGTCAGGCTGACATTTCCGGAGACAACCGGGACAAGATGATTGCCGAGATGACCACCCTGGCGCTCGACCAGATCAACCAGGATCCACTGACACTGCTTCTGGACTACGCTCTCATGGACGGGTGTGTAGCCGCGTGGGACTTCCAGCGCCAGCAGAAGGAGCTGAAAGCAGCACAGGCAGCTGCAAAAGCCGCTCCCCAGACCATCGAGATCGGCGCACTAACGCCGGTCGATGACGACCAGGAAGAGACCGAGACAGCGGCGCCCGCGCCTCCGGTTCGGCGCAAGGTCCAGGATCGACCTCGACGCGGTGGCCGCAGGGGCTCCGGAACGAGCGAGGACTAGAGAAGCTCAACGTTGCGCCCGCACAGTCGTGCGGGCGCTTTTATTTGAGTTATTTAGGGATAATTGGTAGTGTTGAGTCAATAAAATGAATAGCAAACGAGAAAATGAATAATGGATTTTTAAGTGGAATTCAGCCAAGCAATCTATTGCATATTGGTAACTACTTCGGTGCGATCAAACAATTCGTGGATTTTCAGAATGACCGAGAAGGAATTATCATGATCGCCGACCTCCACGCCCTCACATCAACAAAGGACCCAAAGAAATTACGAGAAAATATCCTCATGTTGACAGCAACGTACCTCGCTACAGGACTCGATGCCGAAAAGAACATTCTCTTCCAACAGTCGGACGTCCCTCAGCACTCAGAATTGAACTGGGTATTCTCGTCACTCATGCGAATGTCAGAACTCGAGCGCATGACGCAATACAAAGACAAAGCAATCGTTCACGGAGAAAACGTGAACGTTGGAATCTTCACCTACCCTCTTTTAATGGCAGGAGACATTTTACTTTACAGTCCGTTGATGATTCCTGTTGGAGATGATCAAAAACAGCATGTCGAAATTACGCGGGACATAGCCGAGCGATTCAACAAGACGTACGGTGATACATTTAAAGTTCCCGAAGTACAGATTACAAAGGTCGGTGCGCGCATCATGGGACTCGACGATCCTACGAAGAAGATGAGCAAGAGTGCCGCAAGCGAAAAGAACTACATCGCGCTTACAGATGAGCCTGATGTTATTCGCAAAAAGATCATGTCTGCAGTTACAGATGACATCGGAGTTGTGAATTACACCAACGATCAGCCTGGTGTTAAGAACTTGCTCGAGATCTTGAGCCTGATCAAAGATCGCGATCCAGAAGATTTGTCTCGCGACTTTGAAGGAAAAGGATACGGTGACCTCAAAAAAGAAGTCGCTGAAGCACTCGTAGAATTCCTGACTCCAATCCGATCTAAAATTCTCGCTTACATGGCAAACGCTGACGAGCTTAAAAAGGTTCTCGCTGATGGAGCAGAACGAGCCCGTGTAATTGCCGAAGCGAAGATGGTTGAAGTAAAAAATGCAGTTGGACTCACACTTTAATATGGCAAAGAAAAAGATCAAATCAGTAGAGATCGACCCGATGATCATGTCGCTCTTCTCCTACGTGAGCTTCCTGGCTTTGTTGTCGCTAATCTGGCCGCCAAAAGATGCGACGACGAAATTCCATGCTAAGCAAGGGCTCGCATTGTTCATAGCCGAAATACTTACAGCTATTATTGGACTGGTACCATTGCTTGGATGGCTAATAGCCGCGATTCTAAGCTGGGTATGGATCGGACTCTCGATATATGGAATTTTCAATGTCCTGGTTGGCAGAAAACGAAGGATCCCGATAGTGGGAGCATTCGTAGACAAAATAAAGGTAGCATAAAAACACGACGACCCAGACGGGTCGTCGTTTCGTTCAGTTCGCCAGAGCGGCGATGGGGTTGTGTCGCAGCGACGTCAGGAATCGATTGATCCCATCCGTCCCCTTGAAGTACAGGGGCAAGCCGTGGCGTCTCGCGTAATCCTGACGATGCAGCTCGAAAAGGTCGCCAGTGATCAGGACAAACGCACGATCACCTAACTCCGGTTCGAGCTCCTCGTGTAGCTCTGTACCGAGCCCGTCCGGCACGTCAACATCCGAGATGACAATGTCGATCCTCGGTCCGTATTGCAAAGACTCCGCGAACCGCTCCATAGCCTCGGCGATTGTTCCCGCCTCTCTCACCTCGTGGCCACCGAGCCTGGCCACGAAGCCAATGCCGCGACGGAGTTCCACGTTGTCATCTACTATTAATATTCCAGCCAAGACAGTCTCACCTTCAAAGTTTGCAAGACGGACAATCTACCAAAACATACGTAAATAGTCAACCCTTCCTATCCACACTCTACCCATACCCGCATGGATAAAGGATATGAACACATTTTTTATAAAAAACAACACCCCGGCTAGGCCGGGGGTCGAGTAGTTGAGGTTGAGTTGTCGACCTAGTACCGCTTGCCGCAGTACCACTGGCCCCCGACGAGCCCGATTACTCCCTGCTGACGCGCGAGCGCCAGACGAGCTTTCGGACGGAACCACGGAATCGAGCCGAAGCTGACACCGTGATCGGACTCAAGAGCCGAAACGAGCTTGTCGTGCTTCGCCCAGTCTTCGACCAGCATCTCGGCCGACACGTCTTGCAACGCGTCGGGCCCATAGAGCATCTCGTACTCGTCGGCGCAGATGTCGTCCTTGAGGTCGATCACCTGCTGAGCACGACTGTCCTCCATGAGCTCCCCGGGAAACGAGCGCTCCTGGTCAATCCAGGCGCAGCCCGGAACCAGAACCGCCGCCAGCACCAGACCCAGAACCAATTCCTTGATGAACTTCAAATGCCCTCCTCGTGTGTTGTAGGCGTCCCCATTAAAGCACAATTTTCGTGCTTTGTCAAGGTGAAAAGCACCCAATTCTGCTAACCTTGGCCGATTGCCGCTCGCGCAGGATTGACAACTGGTCGTCGGATCGTATATCGTAATTGCACACCGCTCCCACCCTTTGAAAGGAGCCTGTATGAGAAGTCCTTTGGAGATTGCCAAAGACAGTGCGAGTGCCCTCTTGGCGCTCGCGAAGAAATGGACGAGGAGACCTTGGATCCTGATCCAGATCGTGCTGACTGCAAGGTCAGTCGACTACGAGCAGTTCCGCAAAATGATCTGGGGCGACCTGTTCCCCTTCATCGCGATCGAAGCGCTCGAGGCCAATCTGGATCGCGTGAAGCGAGCCACGACGGTCGCGCTCGAACTCGACCGCAACGGAGACCTGCTGATCAACAACGGGGACATGCACCACGGCGTTGCCATGTTCTTGGAGCGGCACGAACCCAAGTCGGGCGATGCCTGGCTGATGGGTGGGACGGATGAGCCCGAAGAAGACACTGGCGAAGTGCCAGTCGCTAAGCCAACTCCGCCGCGGATGTCTCGCCGTCGCGGTCGCAGGCTCGTGAACCGCTGGCCTATGCCAGACACAAGTGAGTCGATCACTCTCGATTCCCTCGGAAACACGGGATCCTTCAGCATCCCGTGAGCCACTACTCAACCAGCTCGACGACCTCCGGGTCGCGAGCTGCGTTTTTTTTCTAATTGGCATTCAACATTGACAGATTGGAGAATCGATGCTATATTGTCCGGGCATTCAGTTCCCTTTTGGGAGCACTGGATCGCGGCTTGGTGAGGTTAAACTTGCTGAGAGGAAAGTCCGAACACCCGTAGTATCGCAAGATACAACGATAAAGGATGTTGTTAACGGCAACCGGGTATACATGGATCATTGAAGCATTGGATTTTATTCGTGCTTTAGCGATTCACTAAGCCTAGGGAAAGTGCCACAGAGACTATACTAGTCCCGCCGCTCACGAGCAGCGGGATGAAACGTGAAAAGTATGATGATGTCGTTCGCGGCTACATCGTTCGCCTCATGGTGACATGAGCGCGTGGTAAACCCATCCTGGTGCAAGTGCAAATTTGGTAGCACGCATGAGCGTATTGGCAACAATGCGCCTAGATAGATCGCGGTCTCACACAAAGCTTTCGAGCAGCGTGTATAGACAGAATTCGGCTTACAGGTGCGAATGCAACATCAGAGAAACGAGCTAACGCTCGTTTTTTTGTTTGGGTGATGTATAATACACACGTATGAAAAAACTCGACCTCACATTCGCCGCAATCCGCGTCCCCGTTGACGCAGCGATGATCATCCTTGCAGGGTGGACCGCGTACTGGATTCGAATTTCCGACACCGTTACGGAGTATCGACCTGTACTTTTCGACATCGACCTGTCCGAACTCACGCGTGTAATGTTTGGCGTCGCGATGTTATGGATTTTCATTTTCGCGATAAACAAACTCTACTCAATAGGTAGACGATCAATCTTAGAAGAGGTCACGCAAGTTTTCTATGCAGTGTCGACCGGTATGATGGTGGTCTTCACGGTGATCTTCTTTAGCCAGGAGATTTTCGAGTCACGATTCATCGTACTCGCCGCCTGGGTGCTCGCGATGATCTTCATTATCATCGCACGCGTTCTTCTTCGCGGGCTTCAGCGGTCCATGCATTCCCTGGGATACGGACTTGAGAACGTAATCATCATCGGAACAGCAGAAGCGGCCAAGCCTTTGATGGACGAGTTCCAACTCAAGCCAAGTATTGGAGTGAATGTGCTCGGAAGAAAGGCGAACTTTGATAACGAGACGCGCAGCTGGGTGATTCGCACAAAGAAAAAGCAGGGCGTAGACAGAATCATCCTCGCCGACCCAGACATCAGTCGAAAAAATGCATTGGCACTCCGAGCATTTTGCGATCAGTACCACATCGGGTTCTTTTACACTGCAGATCTCCTTGAAGCTACAACGTCTAGACTTAGAGCTCACGCGATCGCTGGAATCCCATTGTTCGAGGTTCAAAAGACGTCGCTCATTGGATGGGGTCGAATCTACAAGAGAACTTTCGACATCGTATTTTCTATAATCTTGATCATACTCACGCTCCCAATCCAAATCGTGACAGTGATAATCCTTCTTCTCGAACGTCAAGGTGGTGTCATGCTTAACAAGCTGCCCAACGGGAAGCCGTTCACGAGAATCGGAGAAGGCGGCAGGCCGTTCAGGTTCAAAAAGTATCGTTCAATGGTGAAGGACGCTCACAAGCTGCGATACGACAAAGAATTCATCAGCAAGCACAACATAAAGGACACGCGCAAAGGATCGCCACTTTCCAAATTTGAGAAAGATCCACGAATCACACCATATGGCCGGTTTATGCGCGCGGCAAGTATCGACGAGATACCACAGTTCTACAACGTGCTTCTTGGCAACATGAGTCTTGTTGGTCCCCGCCCCCACCTTCCTGAAGAGGTCGATAAATATCAGCCCGGACAACTCAAGGTGCTCACAATAAAACCAGGCATCACTGGCATGGCACAGGTATCAGGACGAGCCGACCTGGACTTTAACGACGAGGTTACACTTGATATCTTCTACATTGAAAACTGGACACCATGGCTAGACCTTGCGATCTTGGTCAAGACGCCTATTGCAGTACTTAAAGGGATTGGAGCGAGCTAGAATTTACAATTACCCTCATATATACTAAGATCCACTTATATATGAAGGTTGCATTGGTACACGATCATCTAACACAAGATGGAGGCGCGGAGCGGGTGCTCCGTGTTTTGTCGTCTATGTTTCCAGATGCACCAATCTATTGCCTCGCACACAACAAAGACAAGTTCAAGGCATCCGATGAAATGGAGATCCGTACGAGCTTTCTAGAGAAGCCGCCATTCTCACTCGTAAAGTTTGAGTGGCTCCTACCTTTCATGCCAGCTGCTACCGAGCATCATGATCTTAGAGAATTCGATCTCGTAATCTCAAGCTCGAGCGCCATGGCAAAGGGAGTCATCCCAGGAACAAATGCACAACACATTTGCTATCTTCATACTCCAACCCGATACCTTTGGACAGACATGCACGACTACGTTGCAAATCTACAAGTTCCGGGCGTTGTAAAAAAGGTCCTCCCCCACTATCTCTCGTACCTACGTCAGTGGGACAAGATGGCGGCCGACCGCGTCAACGTTTTTATTGCAAACTCAAAGACCGTCAGCGAGCGAATTCAAACTTTCTACCAAAAAGATTCTGTTGTGATATATCCTCCAGTCGACACACATGAGTTTTCTGTCTCAGATGCTCCCAAGACCTACTTCCTCGCCGGCGGTAGAATTACAAACTACAAAAAGTTCGATCTCGTCGTAGATGCGTTCAATCGCGTCGGCCTTCCGATTAAGATCTTCGGCTCTGGTCCATTCCTTCAAGAGCTCAAGGAACGCGCTAAGGGCAATATCGAATTCCTTGGACGAGTTACTGATGAGCACAAGGCCCAACTATACAAAGACTGTGTCGCCTACTTGAATCCACAGGAGGAAGACTTTGGAATTACTGCAGTCGAAGCTATGGCGTGCGGTCGTCCCGTGATCGCGTACGGAAAAGGCGGAACGACAGAGACCGTGATCGAAGGTAAGACAGGAACATTGTTCAACGAGCAGACATGGGAAGGGCTTGCTGATGCGGTTATCCGATTCAAACATGAAGAGTTTGATCCAAACGAGATCCGAACCTTCGCGGAATCATTCTCACACGATCGATTCAAGAAACAGATGCGATTCGTTATTGATAAAGTATATGAACGTGGCAATCGACATAAGGAGCCTGAGCAGCACAACGCCTAGTGGAGTTGGGCACTATGTTCTGGAGGTGTTATTGGCGATGACTCGGGAGGATCATCCCGAGTTTTTGTTATGGTCAACCGGAACGAGCAAGCCGACGCTGCCCAATGCGATCTTGAACGACCCGAAAATGAAACTCGTTCACGTATCGACTCCAAACAAGGTAATCAACCTTGGAATCACGCTCGGCCTCGTCACACTCGAGCAAATCTTGAACCAGGATGTAGATGTTGCATGGTTTCCAAACACCGGATTCATCCCAGCGACCGATGCTAAGACAGTTCTGACAGTGCACGACCTCGCTTTCCACTTCATGCCGGATACTTACACGCCGATCGACCATCTACGATACCGGATCACGAGATCACGAGGTTCGATTTTTACCGCAGACCACATTATCGCAATAAGTCAGTCCACTGCGAACGATGTCATAAAATCATTCGGTCGATCTCCAGACGACGTGTCGGTGATCCACCACGGAATCGCAAGCTCGTTCAAACCTGAGTACGAGATTGGCGACGATAAGGCGAGATCAACATACGGAATCACAAAGCCATACATAATATCACTCGCCACTCTCGAGCCTCGCAAGAATCTCGCGAGCCTGGTTGAAGCATTTACCAAATTAAGAGATCGCAACCACGACCTCCAACTCGTACTAGCTGGAGGACCAGGATGGTTGCGCCAAGATCTTGACGCGGCGATCGCAAGTTCGCCATACAGCAACGACATAAAAATTATCGGCTACGTAAAAGACACGGAACGCCCCGGACTAATCCGCGGCGCACAATGCATGGCGCTCCCCTCACGCTACGAAGGCTTCGGAATGCAAATAGTAGAGTCCATGGCATGTGGAACACCAGTGGTCACAGCGAGGAACTCGAGCTTGAGCGAGATTGCGGGCGACGCGGCGTTATTCGTGAGAGCGATGAATGTAAATGAGCTTACGCATGCTATCGAGACGGTTCTGGAAGATCATGAGCTCAAGCTGAGGCTGCGGGCGCGAGGATTGAGTCGAGCTCAGGATTTTAGATGGAGCGACACGGCAAAGGAGACCCTGGCAGCTTTAAGAAGTGAAGTATAAATATATCGAAACAAAGCTTCCATAAATTGAAACTTGCCGAATTGTTCATTTGAAATTGATTTTCTCTGCTATAATACCCCCATGAGAATTGGAATAGACGCCCGCATGTACGGGCCTAAAGTTGGTGGGGCTGGGATTGGTCGATATGTCGAGCAGTTGATTTTAAATTTACAGAAGATTGATGACGACAACGAATATGTCGTCTTTTTGAAAAAAGAAAACTTTAAGCTATGCCCGCAGCCAAATAAACGATGGGAAAAGGTAGTTGCAGACATTCACTGGTACTCGGTGGCCGAGCAAACTCGACTTCCACGCATCATCGACAAGTTCAAACTCGATATCGTGCACTTCCCTCACTTCAACGTGCCACTGCGACTCAAAACACCATTTGTTGTAACGATTCACGACCTCATAATGCTCGATCAACCATGGTCTGCGCGTGCGTCAACTCGTAACCGAATATTTTTCGCCTTGAAGAGACTCGGATACAAGAAAACTTTGGCACACGCAACAAAAAATGCGCGCAAAATTGTTACGATTTCGGAGCATGTGAAGAACCAAATCATCCACAGGTTGGGTGTCTCGCAAAACAAGGTCAAAGTGGTGTATAATGGCATAGATAGCGCAGTGATTTCCGCGCCAAAACAAAACAAAAATTCGAGCTTCGTTGGCTCGCGGGACTTCTCCATTCAAACACCGTTTATGTTGAATGTTGGAAACTCCTACCCACACAAAAACCTTGAAACATTGCTTCACGCGTTTAGCTTTTTCGTCCACGAGTTCCCGGACGTAAGTTTGGTGCTCGTTGGACCTCAAAATGAGTTCACCGACCGCCTCAAACAGGAGGCTCGAGAAATCGACATCCCACCAGACAGAATTTTCTTTCTGGGATTCGTTTCTGATGCACAATTGAGCGAACTCTACGGAGCCGCGAAGTTTTACATCATCCCATCAAAACTTGAAGGGTTCGGCATTCCTCCACTAGAGGCGCTGCAACACGGAACGCCGGTTGCCGCATCTCGCGCAAGCTCGATCCCAGAAGTTCTGGGCTCAGCCGCGGTGTACTTCGATCCATCGGATATCGAAAGCATGGTAGAAGCCATGCGCACCCTTTTGCAAAACAACAGTGAGCGCACACGAGTGCTCACAGAAAGCCATGACGTATTGAAGCGTTACAAGTGGAGTGAGAACGCCCGCGCCTTGCTAGATATCTACAAGACGTCGGTATAAACCTCTCCGCTTTGCCCCATGCCAAAGCGATCAACATCACAAAATCGTGCACCACTCAACGTAGTCGGTCACGCCATTTTCGAAAATGAGCCTACTCTTGAAGAGAAGGCTGTTGTTGTTTCTGCATCATCAACTACATACTCCCCTGTTATCAACACGCACCTTGCGCACCCAGAATCACCATACGTGATTCGTTTTGAAGTTGAAGAAGAACTCGCGGAGTCTCCAGTTGCTGCAACAAACTTCCTTACAGCCGAGGAGCTTGTACATACACCAACTCACGAAGAGCTCCATGCGGATGATTTGATAGTGAGTTCACTGGAAGCGCTTGTGCAGTCATCGGATGACGTAATTACATTCCCAGAAGTTACACGAGCAACTCGATCCAAAGCTGCACATCCAGTGTACGACGTAATCAGCGTTGATGATTTCATTGATCAAATCGAAGTGGACGCACCTACCGCATCCGAACTTGAAGAAGAACTCGATGCGCCCCTGCTAACACTCGACGACCTGATTGACGACATCGCAGTTGCTGAAGAACTCGCTGACATGCCTGCCGAGGAAGCTCCAAAGCAAGTGCAGGCAAGAAAGTCTATTCCAAAAACTCGACTTGTACGCGTGCCCGCTAAGAAACACCGTCGAACACTACAAGTCGGCTGGGCAAAGACTCTTGCGGTATTTGTAGGACTATCGTTCGCGATCGTACTGCCAATTCATGCCGTGACTACACTCAACGATGTTGGACGTGCGCAGGGATCTATCATGGAAAGCGGTATGAGTGCACTCGGCTCTCTTGAAAATGCAGCAACAGCAGCGGCAACTCAGAACTTTGGAGAAGCAACGAACGCATTCGACCGAGCAGCAAGCTCATTCGCAGACGCACAGGACGAACTCACGAGCGCAAACCGACAGCTCCTTGGAATTGCCGAGCTTATCCCGTCCACTGGAAAGCAGGTAAAAGACGGTCGACTTCTATTGCGCGCTGGTGAAGCAACTTCACGAGCTGCGGCAACACTGACTGACGGAATGGCGACTATCGCAAACCGAACGACAGCCTCTCCGGCAGCGGCAATCTCCCTATTCGACGTTTTCGCAGAAGAAGCGATCCCAGATCTGCACCTTGCGAGCATCGCACTAGAAGATATCAAGACTTCTTCTATACCAGTTCAGAATCGTGCAACGGTTCGCGAGATCAAAGAGATTCTTGGCAAAGTATCTGCATCACTAGAAACATTCCACGAGTCTTCAGACGCAATTCAGGCGCTACTTGGACACCGACAACGACAGCGCTATCTCGTTCTATTCCAAAACAACACAGAGCTACGACCAACCGGAGGGTTCTGGGGCTCGCTTGCTGAAATCGACATCTTGGACGGCGAACTACAAGGCATCAGCATTCCTGGAGGCGGCACATACGACCAGCAAGGTCAGCTACAAAAACAGGTTCAGGCTCCAGGTCCGCTACAGCTACTACGAGGACGATGGGAGTTGCAAGATGCGAACTGGTTCCCTGATTTCCCTACAAGTGCAGAGAAAGCGATGTGGTTCTATGAGCAAGGCGGCGGTCCATCCGTGGACGGTGTGATTGCAATCAATGCAACACTCGTAGCGCAGCTCATCGATATCACTGGCCCTATCGAGCTACCAGAATACGGAATGACAATTGACGGAGAGAACTTCATGTTCCAAACACAGAAGCAGGTTGAGGTTGACTACGACAAAGAAGTGAATCAGCCAAAGAGCTTTATCGGTGACTTGGCCCCCCCACTCTTGGAGAAGATCACCAGTGCAGAAGGTGAAGATTTTCTTGCAATAGCGCAGCTCTTCTCGCAAGCATTGTCTGAAAGAGACATTCAGATCTACCACACAGACTCAGAAATACAGTCGGCACTTTCAAAGCTTGGCTGGGACGGTTCAATGCTCGGAAATACTGGTGACTACTTGATGGTGTCTCACACAAACATCGGAGGCGGTAAGACGGATGGAGTGATTGATGACATTATCAACGTCGAAAGCTCGATGCGGTCTGACGGAAGAATCGAAAACCTCGTCACAATCGAACGCGCGCATCATGGACTTGCTTCGGCAACATTCTCCGGTGCCAATAACGTGTCCTTCACAAGAATATTCGTACCTAGAGGAAGCGAGTTGCTTAGCGTGACGGGTGCAAACCCACCAGCCGCAGATTTGTTCGAGTCCGTTGAAGGTATTCCTGTTGACGCGGACCTCGAACGTATCGAAAATAGTTGGGTAGATGAGAATACAGGAACGATGATCTCTGAAGGACTTGGGAAGACGAGCTTTGGACACTGGCTGCAGACAAAGCCGGGAACATCGAGCACGCTTACGTTCCGATACTTGCTCCCTACAGACATTCTGGACGAGCCAGAAAACGAAACGCTTGCACAGCTTGGCTCATACATCGGCATTCCAAAGACAGTTCGGCACAACATGGTGATTCAGGCACAAAGTGGTGTTGATTATCGAGAGACTCACTACAAGTTCAACTCTGGATCCCTTAGGCCACTATGGTCAACGGCGGAAACGGTATCTCAATTCCACATAAACGAGAATACTGACGGTTTCTTTGGAATGATTTTGGAGCGACCGTAGTATGCCAAATAAAAAACACGCAAAGAAGCCTTCAAAAAAAGAAGGCGTACATCATAAACGCAAACCAAAGGCTCACGCAAAGAAAAAGCCTGCATCACACGCACGCCACGAGAAAAAAGAGAAAGTGCATGACGATGAGGAACATGGTGACGCAATCGATGACATGGTAGATGAGCCACAGACACCAGAAGAGAGCCTCCGATATATCTACGAGCTGGATGCAGACAACGATGAAGACGTAGATATGTCCAAGTTGGACATAATCAAAACTCCGATAGTAAGAAGGATCTTGCTTTCAACGCTCTTGGTCCTTATAGCAATAGCTGCAGGACTTGCAGGTACCGTGATCTTGAACAATCCGTTCAATGACGGCAATCAGGACGCGCTAACTTTCGATATCAATGCAGATGAGGAAGGTATCGTTAGCGGACAGAAGACCGAGATAACAATTCCTTACAACAATCCAGGAAATGTACCTCTCGCGGATGTCGAGATTGTATTACACCTTCCCGACAGCTTCATTCTCGATCGCGCATTACCAGATCCTATCGAATTCGATCCTCTTGAGTGGAAAATTGGTTCGCTCGATCCTGATGAGAACGGTGAGATCATTATAGAAGGAACATTCTTTGAGAAACCTGGGTCGGCAGTTACGATCCAGACAATATCACGCTTCACTCCGGCGAACTTCTCTTCCCCGTTCGAAGACATAGTTTCAAAAAGCGTGATCATCGAGGAAAGTATATTCGCAACAGCTATCGACGGACCAGATCGAAGCGTTCCTGGAGAGTTACAGGAGTACAAGATCACAGTCGAGCATAATAACGCGGACACCCCTGTTAAAAATGTGGAGCTAAGGCTCGACTTACCTCAGGGATTCACGATCGATAATAGTAGCATTGAAAGCTCAGAAGAAAACCTGCCGATCTGGATTCTTCCCGAGCTCGTAGACGAGGATGTGTTCGAACTTACAGTGAGTGGAATGTTTTCTTCCGACACTCAAGGTGAGCAAGGTATCGTATCGAGAGTAGGAGTATCACTCCACGACGAATTCGTTGAACAAGCAAGCGAAACATTTACCAGCACGGTGTTGGCAAGTGAATTTGCACTATCGCTTATAGTGAACGGACGAACTGGAGACTCAATAGTTCTTCCAAATGACGATATCATCGTGAACGTCTCGCTCGATAACCGTGGAGAAGAAGCGGCAGACACGATCACGATCGAGTTGTTTGTTGATGAGGGTATGGATCGTCTCAACCTTGCTGAACGTGCAGGGATTCCAAACGGTGATGTTCATGGCAACAAGATCAACTGGGATCACACAGACATGAATCGTCTAGAGACTTTGCATGGAGGTGACGATGCCAGTATAGACGTAGCGATTCCAACAAATGCAGACGGTGCTTCAACGATAGTACTGCGAGCTGAAGCTACAATCTCGAACGTCGGAGACCTTGAAATCAATCGAAAGATTGAATCAAGCACAATCACGATTCAAGTTGCATCCGATGTCCAAGCGACAGCGAATGCGCTCTACTACGACGCTTCAGGATCATCTGTTGGGTCAGGACCGCTCCCACCACAAGTTGGACAGGAGACGGTTTACAGAGTCACATGGTCAGTTGCGAACGCGCTCAATGACGTGAAAGACCTCGTCATGATTGCGCCGATCCCATCCGACAGTTCATGGGGCGGACTAGTGTCTAACACGGACGGCAACGTACACTTTGACAGCGTTGCAAATCGTGTAAGATGGTCCGTTGGTGACCTACCAGCAGGAGCAGCTCCACCGATCGCGGTGTTCGACATCAAGGTCAACCCGAGCTCGGCAGACGTTGGAACCTTCCTGGACCTACTGGGTGCAGGAGCGGTGACAGCATACGACACAGTGACCGGTGCACAGGTAACAACCTCAGCACCATCACTTACGTCTGAACTTCCAAACGACCCGCTTGCCGAAAACAAAGGCGTGGTCATAGAATAATAAAAACACCAGGCTTGACCTGGTGTTTTTATCTAAACTTTTTGACCCACGTATACAACCTGTACATCATTGACTTCAGCACAACGTCGATAGTTCCGGGCGAAGTTACAATCTCGCCGCCAAACCCTTTCTTGAACCGAGTCACTCCTCTCAATGAATGATCATCTACTCCCTCAGGAGCGATCCCCCACCAATCATACGACCTGATACCGCTTCTCTTAGCGTCATCGATCAACTTCCAATGTAACAGATGAGGGGACATCAAATTTTTCTTTAGATCCGAGCTCGCACCGTGCAGATATGTCCGCACGCCGTTCCAGTCGATGCACATCGCAGCAGATAAAGTGTCGCCTTCATGAACAGCGGTAGCAATGAACGCGCGAGGCGCATCGCTAGAACCATCGAGATGTTCTAAGATCGCCTCATAGTGAGATCGCTTATGAGAACGAATCCCATGCCTCGCGGAAGTCTCGGTCACAAGATTTACAAACACGTTCAACGCATCCTTAGCGTTGATCTTGATCTCGACACCTTTCTTTTCTGCAAGACGAATGTTGTACCGCGTCTTACTATGCATCTTCTCAAACAGTTGTGCCTCGCTCGCATTAAGATCAGTGATCAGAGTAGTGGCAGGCTGCACATCCTTCACTCCTAGGATATTGAGCTTGGCATCGACTGCGGAAAGAGTCCGTGCAAGATCAACTCGCATAAACAAATCGCTTCCGAGCTCGTCAACAATCAGCTTCGTGAAGTCGAGACACACTTGAGGCGAGGCTCCGATTGGTCCACGTGGAATATAGTGGTACTGCTGACCAGCAGGCAATCTCATCTCGATTAATTGAGCTCGTGCATCACCAGAATCGTACCTCAAGACCTCGCGCCCGAGCTTACGTTGCAGCTCTCCCCACTCCCAGGATTGCAAAAAAGCTCCGGACCGTGGTCCGTGATCTTGAACAAATTCGTTCCAATCTTTCTTACTCGCGACAAGTTTCATTACTCAACTGTAACAGATTTTGCAAGATTGCGTGGCATGTCCGGGTCCAACCCTTTCTCTATAGTCACAAAATATGCAAGAAGCTGCAATGGAATCACGGCCAAAATCGGTGTAAGCATTTCCAACGTCTTGGGGACAAAGATAACATCGTCAACAAGGTTACGATCAATATCAACACCTTCAGTCGTAACCATAATCACCCTACCGCCTCGCGCCCGAATTTCTTCCAAGTTACTCATCGACTTTTCAAAAACAGAATCTTTCGGCGCCAATACAACGACTGGGAACCCATCCTCAATCAACGCAATCGGTCCATGCTTCATCTCCCCCGCCGCATACCCTTCGGCATGAATGTAAGATATCTCCTTTAACTTAAGTGCACCCTCCATCGCAATCGGGTTACAGTATTTACGACCAAGGAAATAGGCATGCTCCGAATCCTTGTATCGCAAACCAATTTCACCAATAACGTCCTGCTGCACAAGAATGGATCGAACCTTATCCGGAAGCTCAAGTATCTCTTTCGCAATCCTCTGCCCTGTCACCAACGACATCGATCGCTGACGACCAAGAAATAGCGTAAACAATGCAAGAACTGTCACCTGTGACACGTATGCTTTAGTCGACGCAACGCCAATCTCGGGCCCGGCATGGTTATATACGCCGGCGTCAGTCTCACGCGCGATAGTAGACCCGACCGCGTTCACGATCCCGAGAGTCAACGCGCCCTTCTCCTTGGCCTCCCTAACCGCAGCGAGTGTGTCGGCGGTCTCACCGCTTTGCGAGATTGCGATGACGGCTGTATTTTTTGAAATGATAGGTTTGCGATACCGAAACTCCGAACCAAGCTCAACCTCCACAGGAATCCCTGCGTACTCCTCCAACATATACTCGCCTACTAGTCCCGCATAATAAGCAGAGCCACACCCCACAATAATAATGCGCTCAATGTCACGAAGACGCTCAGCAACATCGCGTAGTCCGCCAAGTATCGCCATTCCATTTTCAACATCGAGCCTACCGCGGGTTGAGTTCATCAAGACATCCGGCTGCTCCATCATCTCCTTCATCATGAAATGAGGGTATCCCATCTTCTGAATGTCCGCTTCAGCCTCTTCAACAAGCTCAATCGCCTTTTTCACCGGCTCATTCTTCAATGTACGTATATCAAAACCTCCGCGTCCAACAACCACAAGCTCGCCGTCGTCTAAATAAACCATCTGGCGTGTGTACCGCAAGATCGCAGATGCGTCGGATGCGATGTAGTGCTCATCATCACCAACTCCAAGGATCAAAGGAGACCCCATTCGTGCGGCCACAATATAATCCGGATACTCAGACGACATCACAATCAGTCCGTATGTCCCCTTCAGTTTGTTAAGAGCTGAACGCGTCGCATCGACAAGGTTAACACCAACGTTAAGCTCGCGTCTTACCAAATGAGCTATCACCTCTGTGTCCGTTTCTGAAATAAACGTAAATCCATCCTTTTTAAGATCTTCCTTGAGCTCCTTGTAGTTCTCGATAATACCGTTATGGACCACGGCTACAGTTCCATCGTTACTCCTATGGGGATGTGCGTTATTCTCCGTTGGTTTTCCATGAGTTGCCCATCGAGTATGCGCTATGCCAACACTCGACTGATTATCTACACTGATCTTGTCCGCAAGCTCGCTCACTTTCCCCACTGCCTTAGTGATACTAATGACATCCCCCTCCAAAGTCGCAATACCCGAAGAGTCGTATCCTCGATACTCAAGTCGCGACAAACCTCCCATCAGCACTGGCTGAGCTTGTTTCTTTCCAAAATATCCAACAATTCCACACATATTTGATTGTTTTAATGTGCAAGTATCTTACAAGACGAGCGGCATTTGGGCAAAATAAAAACGAGCATAAGCTCGTCGGTCCTAGCAACCTCTCAGAATACTAAATGCAGGGATACATTCAGGTTTCAATAAAGGGCCCGAGTCAGAGACTGCGGGCGCTACGGTTCCAGCCGCAACCTTACGAGTCCACCGAGGCGAAATCGTTCACAGTATTGGCATGGTTATTTGGGCACAAACCCAGTAGGAGCCAGAACATGTCTGGTTTATCTAGAGTAGTCTGAGGCATCTGTACACACAGATCCGGCGGCGTCATCCAACCTTGTCCATATGATGATGTACCCAGTATTCAACTTTCCTCTTTCACCCGCTCGGGACTGATACGGGACCGCCCTAAAGTAGCAGTTTTTTCGAGACTAGTCAACAGTCTCTGAAAATGAAACACGAGCCCTAGTCAGGCTCGTGCAGTAAGATCGGACTCAAGGTCCTCATCAAGAGCTTTGCGCCCTTGGCGGCCGGCGACGTCTTGCGACGCGACGCTGACCTCGCGGCGACACCGGGGTGTCACTGCGTGCGCGCAAAGCCTGCGCGCGATCGAAGATGCTCTCCCCCTTCACGACGACCTCGAAGGTCGCGCAGGGGTCGGCCCCGAAGGCCGTCTGCCATGCGTTGCGCACGGCAGCCAGCTTGCGCTGGAGCTTCTTCTTGTTGTGAGACGCATACACGCCTTCCACAACCGCCTCGTTCTCGAGCTTCCGGTAATAGCCCCGACTCCGACAGATCGCTCCGCCGGAAATCGGAAACCGCTCCACCAGCTCTCCACTCTCAGTGCGCACGTACGCAACACCGGAGCTTCGGCCACCCTTCACGTCCACCGTACACACACCGCGATGCAGCGCGCTCAGGAACAGAACGTAGATGGTCTTCCGCATCAGCAACTCATTGGACTTGGTCATGTCTTCCTCCTCAGGAATTTGAATGATTGGATTCAAGATCCAGTAGGAGTCCCGAGCCCAGAGAGCTCGGGGGAAATTAGGCCATCATGGCCTCGTTATCAATTAGATAGAGTTCAAGCTGCCAGAGTGCCTCCGAATGATCCCCCGAAAAGAACCAATCATCGTGCCACGACTCAAGCTTCACGAGTGCATTTCCAACCCGAAGGTCGTACTCCGCCTCGTCCTGCCTAGAGTCGAACTCTCCAACTTCACTCACGCGATCGAGCACCGTATCTCCGCAGCCTTCGCAGGCCACCACGTAGTAATACCAGCCGTAGCCAATTACTCCGCTGTTCTTCCTGTGTTGAAACAGGCAAACACCCCATTCAGGATGCGCGCGGTTAATCGCGAAGAACTCGTCGGAAATATCGCCCTCGTAGCTGTACTCGTCGTCCATGTTTTTCCCCTCAGGAAATTGAATTGTTGGATTCAAGATCCAGTAGGAGTCCCGAGCCAAGCAGTTACGCCGGACTCGGGGAAAAGGTTTTGGGTTACCAGCCCGACTACAGGACGGTGAGGGTGCACCATGCGATCGAGGACCCCTCCGGCAGACTGGTAGCGCCTTCCGGGAGTCGCGGGCCCTTGTACTGGCCCACGAGCATCTAGTCACCCTGTGCGAGGGAGACCGAGACGCGGTTCATCACCACCTCCACACCAAACTGCTCCGAAAAGACAGCGGCCGTGTTGGCGTGACCCACGATCGACTCGAAACCGGCTTCCACCAGCTTGCGAGCCTCCTCGACCGAGACCTCCACCACCTTGACGGTGGATGACAGGCACTCGAGCATCCCCAGGGAAAAAGCGTTCGCAACACGGATCATCAGACACCTCGCTCTCAGAACCTTGAATGATTTCTCGGTTCAGTTGAGCGTAAGAAACTCGTAGGTCCCGATGTTGTTGCAGATACTCTCAGAAGACCCTGTGCAAGCATGACGCACAGGATTCTCAGTCAAGTGCCCGAACTCAGATGAGTTCGGGGAAAGGGTTTTGCGGAGCGAGCCCGACAGTGCTCGTCATCAGGAGATGTGCCGGCCGGTCAGGGCGCGGTCGACATCGCTGACAGCGACAGCGCGGTCTTCATCCAGGCGAGCCTGGTTGAGCACGCAAGCCACACGGCGACGGACACCACGGTGTGCCGCTGCCTTGCGGTCCGCAGTCCGCACACCGCTCACGCGTCGAGAGCGGGAGATCTTCGTAACAATGGCCATACTCACCTCACTCTCAGAACCTTGAATCATTTCTTGGCTCAGTAGAATGCCCGAGCATGTATACTCGGGCGGAGTTGAATCAGTTGACCCCGTGGCCGCCATCTTTCGACGACGACCACGGGCGACAACCATCACGCACCATCCAGCCTGTGCGTACACGTAAAAGTGGATGGTGCCAAAGTAGTCCATTGGCTTAGCTCCTAGGCCTGAGGTCTTCTTCCTCTCAGAAAATCTTGCGCAAGCATGGCGCGCACGACGTTCAGTAGAGGGCCCGATCCAGAGAATCGGGCCGCGAAGACTATCCCAGGAGAAGTCCTAGGGCTGGGGATGCCTCACGACACTCCCGTTGCGGCGACGAATCACCACCTGTCCCTTCCGAGGGGACTTGCTGACCTTGCAGGCCAGCTGCGCCGGGCTCGTAGTGAACCAGACTCGACCGCGCGTGATGCGGCCTCCGGGGCGGGTGGTGAAGTGGTCGTTCATCGCTTTCTCCCATGCTCCGTGGTTGGAACATAAAGTTATACCACCGAATCAGAATCTTGTCAAGTGATCCTTGACAACTTAACACTTTCTATGGTCGATTTGGCTAAGGTTGGTGTATTGACCAGAAAAACAACAATTTGGGTACAAAAATACCCTATCAGCACAATGATAGGGGTTTTATCGATCATTTTCCCGTGGGGTACTCTGATCCGGCAGAACAAGTTACCTCGTTCGCTTCTTTTTCAGTAATTGTAGAAGATCCACGTGTTTGCGTACGTCCTCTTCCTGTATCTTTGATGAGAGCAATATAACACAAAAATGCCATTTTGTCAAGGCAAACGCCCAAAAAGTGGCCAACATTGGCCACTTTTTACTAGCACTCACACAGCAATATTGCCAAGCACGATCGTGCAAAACTACGCCGGTGATTGCAACACCGCCTTAATCTTCTCCTCAATCGTATTCAAATCTTTTGGTAAATTCGCCGCCATCTCACGAGCCTCTCTTGGTGCGTAACCAAGACTCGTCAAAGCATCCACGATCTCTCTGTCCTCCGTCGATACTGCAATCGACCCCTCGGTGATCTCGTCGAGGTTGATCGATCCGTGCAGCTCCAACACAATTTTCTGCGCTGTCTTCTTCCCCACCCCAGGCACCTTCGTCAAAAAGTCTGCTGACCCTTCCGCGACATTCTTGCGAACCTCATCTGCAGGACAAACTCCCAGAATTTTTTGCGCGACCTTTGGCCCAACGCCATTCACTGTGATGAGCTTCCAAAAAAGCTCAAGATCTTTCTTCTCCTCGAATCCGAATATCGACCTTTTATCGTCTCGGATAATCTCGTGAGTCCAAACCGTGGCCTCATCTCCCGATCGAAATTTTGATGTCAAAGATAGCGCAGCATCTACTCTGTATCCAACGCCACCAACATCAATCAGCATCCAGTCGATCCCGTTATCGATAACTGTTCCTTGTAGTCGCATTATCATAGCTAGGCTCGAGTTACTCCAAGATCGATGGCTCCATCGTCAGTTTCAATCCGACCCTGCTCGTCGGCGCCATCCATGCCACGTACCATTTTCGCCGCACGTACACGCTCAGAAATCTCTTCGCCATACTTCTCAAATGTAGCAGAAGCGTTGTCATCATCAGTCTCCCAATGCAGCACAACCTCGTCATCGATAGTCAGCTTCAGCGCTTTTCGCAACGAGTTCCCCTGTCGCGTAATCTCGCGGACAAGCCCAAGCTGTCTAAGTTCCGGCGTGAGCTCGACATTAAGATCGACGCCTATCTTGTCGGCCATCTTCCATGCAACCTTCTGCACGTTCACCTCGTTTGCAATAATCTCACGATACGCATCGTCGAGTTTCTTTGGTGAAGCAACTTCGAGCGCACCTAGCACCTGGCGAACTGGCATCTTGGCAGCCTCACGTGCTTCCAATGTTTTACTTACAAGATCCCGTACCGTAACCATGTGGTCCAACGCCTCTTGGTCAAAGAAATCAAGATCTGCCTTTGTTGGCCATGATGAAAGGTGAACCGAGTCAGCCTCATCTCGCTCCTGTAGACCACGATAAATGTACTCGGACATGAACGGAATAAACGGAGCAGCAATCTGCGACACCGTCTCAAGTGTTCGGTGCAAAACGCGTGCAGCAACCTGAGCGTCCTTTCCTTCTGCCTTGAATCGGTCCCGTGATCGACGCACATACCACTGAGAAAGTTCCGTAACAAACTCCTGAATCTCACGTGTGGCCGAGGACAGCTCGTACCCTTCCATATACCTCGTTACATTGTCGCGTGTCTGTGAGAGTCGTGAAAGTACCCAACGATCTAAGACATGTAAATCTGCCTTCTGAACGATCTCCGGAGTCCCCGTAACGAATAGCTTATAAAAGCTCAGCACGTTTGCAAGCGTTCCAATCAACTTATTACTTACCTCTTTTACGCCACTCTCTTTGAACCGCAAGTTCTCAGCGCGAACAACCGGTGAGCTCATCAAGTAGAAACGAACGGCATCCGCTCCAAACGACTCAATGACCTCCATCGGATCAGGATAGTTCTTTAGCTTCTTGGACATCTTCTTTCCATTCTCCGCCAACACGATCCCGTTCACAATCACGTTCTGAAACGACGGCTTGTCGAACAAAATCGTAGACAAAACATGAAGGGTATAAAACCAACCACGTGTCTGGTCTTGCCCTTCTGCAATAAAATCAGCCGGGAATCCCTTTTCAAACTTCTCCTTATTCTCGAACGGATAGTGCTGCTGAGCGTACGGCATGGACCCAGACTCAAACCAACAATCCAAAACTTCTGGAATACGTCGGTACGTCTGCCCATCTTTTTCGAATACGAGGTCGTCGATAATGTGCTTATGCAAATTATCTACCTTCTCCCCTGTCAGCTTCTCAAGTTCATCAACCGATCCTACAACAATAAAGTCACCAGAAGTCTCGGACTTCCAAACAGGCAGCGGTGTTCCCCAATATCGAGATCGAGACACCGACCAATCGCGCGCACCCTCCAACCAGTTTCCAAATCGACCATCCTTAATGCTCGACGGCACCCAATTAGTCTCGGCGTTCGTCTTCAACAGATCGTTATTAAGCTCAGACACCTTCACAAACCACGACTCCGTTGCGTAATTCAGCAACGGGGTGTCACATCGCCAACAATGAGGATAACTGTGGCGAATCTGCTTCGTCGTATATACGAGTCCGTGCGATGCGAGCCACTCTACGATCTTCTTGTCACTCGGCTTTGCCTGATCTCCTGCAAAATCTTTCACGTCATCTGTAAACGTACCATCAATGTTCACGTGTCGAATAATATCAAGCCCCTCGTCTTGTCCGAGCCTAAAGTCGTCGTCACCAAACCCTGGTGCAATGTGCACCAGTCCTGTCCCATCTTCATCACTAACAAAATCAGCAGACACAACACGGAACGCTTTCTCTGCATCAACAAAATACGAGAACAACGGCTTGTACTCGAGCCCAACAAGATCGGATCCTTTGAGTTCTTCGAGTACCTCGTACTCTCCGTCCAACATCTCATCTGCTCGGTCCTTGGCAACGATCAAAATCTCATTCCGTTGCTTCGCCTTGATGTAGTCAACATCAGCACCAACCGCCACGAGCATGTTCCCTGGAAGCGTCCATGGTGTCGTCGTCCAAGCGAGCAAGGAAGTGTTCTCGTCATCACGCAACTTAAAGCGTGCTGTCACAGAGATGTCCGTAATATCCTGATATTCCAAACCAACCTCTGAAGCAGAAAGCGTCGTCGCACACCTTGGACAGATGTGCATTGGCCGGTAACCCTGATAAATTTTCTCCTTGTCCCACAACTGCTTAAACACCCACCACACGCTCTCCATGTACTCAACGTCCATCGTGCGGTAAGCACTGTCCATATCCACCCATCGCCCAAAGCGACGAATCACCTTCTTCCACTCCTCTGCATATTTCAAAACCTGCGTTTCACACGCATCGTTAAACTTTCCAATTCCGTACGCTTGGATTTTCTTCTTGTCCCCTAGGTCTAATTCTTTTTCAACGATATTCTCTACTGGCAATCCATGACAGTCCCATCCCCAGACACGCTCAACTCGCTTTCCGCGCATCGTCCAGAATCGAGGGATCACATCCTTCATGGTCGATCCAACCAAATGCCCGTAATGAGGCAATCCTGTAGCAAATGGTGGTCCATCGTAAAACACGAATGGGTCATCCTTTGGCCGCTCGCTTACCGATCTTTCAAAGATCTTATTCTTCTCCCAATAACCGAGTATCTCGAGCTCTCGCTCATTCGCACCTTTTCGTTTTTCCATAGAAATATGTTGTGGACGCATATCAGACGTCCCTGAGTATCAATGCTGTCAGGTTAGCGGTTTTTGCTGAATTAATCAAGTCGATATGGTCAATTCTGATTACACAATTAACACAATTGTTCATTGGTCATTGGATTATCTGTTATAATCCCTTTATATGAATATCTACATTGGAGCAGATCATGCCGGATACGACCTTAAGGAGCAGTTGGAGGCTTACTTATTGGGAGGAGAGCATAAAGTAAAGGATCTGGGCAATATCGAATACGATAAAAACGACGACTACCCTTTCTATGCTGACAAGGTAGCCGAGGCCGTTGCCGCCGACCCAGGGTCTCGCGGGATACTGTCGTGCGGGAATGCCGAAGGCGTGACTATCGTCGCCAACAAGACCAAGGGCGTCCGAGCTGCACTTGGATTTTCGGTTGAGGCTGCAAAAACTACTCGGGCCGACGATGACGCTAACATCATCTGTCTTCCAGGACGCATGATGACGTACGATGACGCAATCAAGATCGTCGACATGTTTTTAAACACCCCATTCTCAAACGAACCTCGTCACAAACGTAGACTCGAGCAGCTCGAGGATATTGAAGACGAGAACATGAAATAATATGGCAAAAATTGTACCCGCATTACTCGTCGAGAATCTTGACGAAGCAAAAAAACGCATCGAGCTCTTGCCTGAAGTGGAGATCATGAGCGTCGACATCATGGACGGAACATTTGTAGATCCAACGACGTACTTTGATGCAAAAGAAATAAACGATATAGATTCAGAGGTCCTGTTCGAACTCGATCTCATGGTCAACGACCCATTACCTATCATCGAAGCGTGGGCTAAACACCCCCGAACCGCGCGCGCCATCGTGCACGCCGAAATCGATCAAGATATCCGAGGATTACTCGAGGCGATCCACAAGCTCGGGCTCGAAGCCGGCCTAGCACTTCTACCGAAGACAAAAGTCAGCGACGTAGAGCACCTATTTAACGAGACGGACATGGTCCTCATCCGCGGAAACGAACCTGGATACTCCGGACGACCACTCGACCCTGCAATGCTCGGCAAAATCGCAGAGCTAAACCAAGAACACCCAGACATGGCCGTAACAGTAGACATCGGCGTAAACAAGAAAACTATATTCGAGCTTGTAAGAGCTGGAGCAACACATCTATCAGTTAACAGCGCTATATATAAGGAGGAGGATCCAGTGGGTGCATATGATGCGTTGAAGGAATTGGCTGCGGTCTAAAGCTAACTCCTCATATCATAAACAGCTCAATCTGTTTGACCTTGTCCAGATATTGAATCGGCATATTTCAAAACATATTAATAAGCACTCGGTAGGCAATTACAAGTCACTATACCTATGAGACATCAATCTGATTGGTTGCAGCCAGGACGTCCTCTTCCTCATGAAACCCTAGAGGAGGAAGGAAAACCAAACGACACCGACAGCAATGAAGAGTCTGTTACCGACTCCGAGAGGTGGCAGCAAAGAAAGGACCATGTTATTGATCGCCTTAACGCTCCTACATTTATAGTTGATGTGCCGGAAGATTTAATGGAGGATCCAGATGTTCTAGCAGCCTGCATGCGACACTACGACGATCTACTACCATTTTTCCCAGGAGTCGCGGTGGGTTTTAGCGAGATGTACGGGTTGCATTCTCAAGCAGATAACAACGAACTACGTGCAAGATTAGAACAAGAGGATGAAGAGTATCGAGAGCAAAAAGCGGCAATGGGTGACCTTGGAGCGCTACTTAGGTGTAAGGATGAAGTATTTCTTGCAGAAACCCTCAAAGATCCGGAGACACTGCGCAATGTTAAAGAATCCATATTGAACGAGGACAGCCTTTCCCTTGTAGTGAGCGTCTGTGAGAGATTTCGTCAGTCTCTAGAGGGACTGTGCAAATCTGAAGAAGTAAAAAACCGTGTAAGATCCTTGCATTTAAAAGAGCTGTACGCTTCTTCTTATCCGACAGCGCCGAAAGTGTTAGCAGATATATTCGATTTATCTCTCGAGGACATGACGATAGCAGCCCAGGAAGTTTTCATATATAGGCTTACGAACAACCCATATGCAATCAAACTTGCTGAATCTATATTGAGTGCGTACAATTTTTCAAACGACTTCATAGCATCTGCCGAAGTGCAAGATGCAGCGAAAGGAGCAGTTCTAAAACTTTTATCAGTAAATCCGGTACGAGATGAATCCACACTCCCTCAGGTCTATCGGGTGATTGAAAAAATGTCATTGTCGGGAGATTTTCTATACTCGAAAGAAGTACAGGACGCGGTGAAGAAGATATTTGAAAGCATGCTATCACAACAAGACTTTGAAAAAGCAGACCAGCTTCTCGAGCACTTGTGTAATAGTTATTCTGAATATATTGACCTGGCAATAGCTGCCGCCAAAGAGTTAGTCGTTAATGATAAAATGTGGAAGATAGGAGACTTGCACTATTATGGGTTCATCGATAAACAGGATATCTACAGCCTTGCAACAACCATTGCAAGCGAAGGAAATGAAGAAATGGCATCAACATTACGTGAATTCACAGACAGCCTAAAAGAATCTTAGTCGAAAACACCGGGGGTCAAACATAGTGCTACGCCCACCAAAAACCACCGATTTAACCGGTGGTTTTTTCTACTACCCGTTTCTTGAAAGCGAGCAAAAAAATCTAGCTATTAACTACTAGCACCGTGGGCTTTCTCAACGCTTTATTTTTTGAAACAATCCCAATGATCGAAGTACTGGCAACATCCATATATCTAAGCCCTGAATCAATTCCTTTTACTCCCGCGAGGGCGACATGCTTTTGCGGATCAAAGGCGATACCTCTCTCAGGAATCCTTAGCTCTACTTCAGCCTCAGGTATTAATCCGTCTAATAATTCGGTTATTGCACTCATCAATTTTTCACGCGTACCCTCAATGTACCCTTCAGCCGACTTATCCAATTGGGCGTATTCGGATCTTGATGGCTCCATATCGTTAAAATCTGACCACGCATCTCCAATGCTTCGAACGGCAGCTTCAATCATGCCGGTCTGTAGATTACTAGACTCCTCCCAGCTACGAACCAAGGGGGATAGATGCATATCTAGACTGTTGGCCGTTAGCCATTTTGTAGGTAGATCGAGTGAGTCTTCTATTGAGCGAATAACGGCTTTTTGCTCTTCTTCTAAAGTGTATTTTGCCTCAATCCTAGCTACCTCTTCCATGTCAACCTCTTTTGACTGTACAGCCCCTTCATCTTCTACTCCATCCTCATCTGCAACTTCATCTCCAATCTCTTCTTCATCCTCATCCAAATTTTCAACGTCCGATCCACCCGACTCCCCCTCCTCAAGATAACGCTTCATCCAATCCTTTAATCCTTCCTCGGAATGACTTTCCAGCATTGCGTCTCTAAGTACCGGGATTTCGTTAACGAACTCAACCAAACCATCCTGATCATATTCTGCCAGTATGCCCTCAAGCTCTGCAGCTTCTTCGGGCGTCTCCTGGCCACCGGCCTCCTTTGTAAAATGCCACTTAATCCAATCTTTCAATCCTTCCTCGGAGTAGCTTTCCAGGATCGTGTCTCTGAACTCAGGCGCATTGTTAACCAGATCAATTACGGCAGCCTTATCGAGCTCACCCAGCATTGACTCAATACCTTCATCTCGTTCAGTTGCTTCGCCGTTACCTGCCTCTGCTTGATTTGGATCGTATCCGCGTACTTCTGACATATGAGTAACTGAAGTAGATTTAGAAGTATTACCTTATGCAGTATAGTGCATATATGAAACAAAACCAATAATGCATATTCCTTACACTACAACGAAGATATTACTTAACGATATATGAAACTGTGGGAATCATATGAGAAGGTCGATGAACATCTGCCACACCTGTGGAAAACTCCGCATATACTGTGGTATAATCACAAAACTATCAATTGTAGCTATTTTGAAACCCCCAATACTATGAAGAAGCTCTTTGTCCTTACGATGATCCTCGGTGTGGCGTTTGGTGCTCACCTACTATCCGGTCGACCACAGGCGAATGCAAACGTTGCAATCAACCCTGGAGACCTAGTACGAGGTGAAACTTTCAGTGCCGTTTACTACTACGGATCTGACGGTTTCCGATACGTCTTCCCTAACACGAAGACATACGACACTTGGTACTCAAACTTTGACAGCGTGAAGTTTATCTCAGACGCACAGCTCGGTCAGTTGCAGATTGGAGGAAACGTAACATACCGACCAGGAGTACGCATGATCAAGATCGACACAGATCCAAAGACATACGCAGTTGCAGCAAACGGAGTACTTCGTCACGTTGCAAGCGAATCTGCGGCGTCCGGACTTTACGGATCAGCATGGAACACGCAGATCGACGATGTACCTGACGCATTCTTCACAAACTACAGCATTGGAGACGCTATCAATAGCGCAAGCGAGTTTGATAAGAGCGCGGTAACATCAACTGCTAGTTCAATCAACTTGGACAAAGACTTGAGACTACCAGCAGACGTCACTATTTCAGACAGTGCCTACAGTCCAGTTAGCGTGAATATTGTTCCCGGTCAGACAGTTCGATTCACAAACGATGGTTCATCCAACCACACAGTGACGAGCGACGACCTAACATGGGGTTCAGGAACAATGGTCCCAGGACGCTCATTCGTACGAAAGTTCGAAGAGGCTGGAACATACACTTTCTTTGACAGCTACAACTCAGGGCTCACAGGAGCTATCTACGTGCAGTAAAAACAGAAAAACCGAGCTTACAAGCTCGGTTTTTTGTTTGTTCACACGACAAGCATGGGGATCGGAGAGACTTGGGCTCTGCCGATCTTCACCTTGTCCCCGGGAGTCTCTCCACTCCCGGAAAAAAGGCGATGATCAGCGCCGAAATTTAGCATCAGATATCAAAACTGTCAAGTCGCAATGAACAAAAACAGCCAGATTGGCTGTTTTTTGACTAATCCTAGTAACATGTGGCTTCTCGTTCTGGTTGGAGCTACCGAACAGATACGAATAGGCGCTACGATTGCCTAATGAATACACTTGACAAAAGGGGCTATATCTGGTAAGTTCCAACGTCCTCAACTGAGGCCGCAGCGGCAGCTCTGCGCATCGCCTAGCTCCCTGTGAGCCTCCCTCCCGGAGGTAGCCATGGGTCAATAGAACTAGCTGAAACTACGAAAAAGAACAACGCACGGATCAAACGGCAACGATCCTGAGCGACGCACACAGCAAACGATACGCGACGAGGCACAACTCTGTACTCGAGACAAAACGCCCTGACCGGTCTGGTCAGAGCGTATTATTATTTCTCATTATTGAACGCCTCTTCGAACAGAACCCTCATGGTCTGCGCAATATCCGGATTTTCGATCAACGCCATCACCATCTTGTTCTTCACGGTCAAAAGTCCAACCGTGTTCCCATAAATGAACACGCTGCCGTGAAACGACCGACCACGTATTGGCTTGTACTCTCTCCCCGGTGCCTTTCGGTAAGGTTCACCAAGGTGGAGAATCTTATAGTCTCGTTTCTTGGAGCCGAGTGCCTTTCCTAGAAGCTTCTGCATCGCCTCGTATTCAGTGTCCCCTTTCATTGCATTCACATCATCCAAATTTGCAATCTCATGCCAACGTGCCGGCTGTTTCTTGGAGACATCCTGCGCGAGCGCTCGAAAGATATCCTTTCCTTCATAAAATCGTACGACAGGCTTATCCCCTCCTGCCTGGTACTTGATGTCGTCGATTGACTGCTCCATCACCTCCACCTTCTCCTGCATCTTTCGCATCTCCGACTTCAAGTGTGAGAGTAGCCGCTCAGGGCTCTCTGCGATATAGACTTGCTTGAGCCCGCGCTTTGAAGATGTGAATATTTTTCTGTCTACAAGCAGTTCAATTGCAGTATATGCCGCTGTTCTTGAAATGCCAGCTTCACGAGCAATAACCTGAACCGGAGAAGGTCCAAGCTTTAGTGCGGCAAAGTAAACTTTTGATTCAGACTCTTGCAAGCCGAGATCCTTTAACAGATCAATATATTTCTTTTTCATACGGAATCATTATACCAAATCGTGATATAATTTAATCACTATGTTGACCATTCACGACAAAAAAGTACAAGAGCTAGAGGAGAGATCAACGGAGATAAGACGTGATCTTATCAAAATGCTAACCAATGCAGGCTCCGGACACTCTGCAGGTCCACTGGATCTTACAGAAATCTTTGTTTCTCTGTATTTCCACGTAATGAATCACAAGCCGAAGCAACCAAAGTGGAAGCATCGTGACAGATTGTACTTGAGTTGCGGCCACGTGTGCCCAATCCAGTACGTAGTCATGGCGCACGCCGGATACTTTCCAAAAAAGGAACTCATGACGCTACGCAAACTTGGAACACGACTGCAGGGTCATCCGGAATTCGGATCGCTGCCAGGAATCGAGAACACAAGCGGCCCACTTGGGAACGGTTCGGCGCAAGCGTGTGGTGCGGCGTACTCGTTACGAATGGATGGATCAAGGTCGCACGTTTACTGCGTAATGTCAGATGGAGAATTACAGGAAGGAATCACGTGGGAGTCTGCGATGTTCGCCGGTAAGTACAAATTAAACAACATGACGTGGATCATAGACCGAAATAACATTCAGATCGACGGCAATACGGAAGATATAATGCCAGAGGAACCTCTTCGCGATAAATTCGAAGCGTTTAACTTCCATGTGATGGAGGTTGATGGTCATAATATACGAGATCTCGTAGACGCGATCGGCCAAGGGCATGCGGTTACAGAAAAACCAACCGTTATCATCGCCCATACGATCCCGGGTAAGGGAGTTCCCTTCATGGAGTATGACTTCAGGTGGCATGGTTCACCTCCGGGGAAACTCGAGACGGAAAAGTCTCCAAAAAAAGACAAGCAGATGCAAGTCGCGCTAAACGAGCTTCGAACACTTGGTGGAAAAATAGAAAGCGAACACGAATAATATGAAAAATGTACACAAGATCATAGTTGCAGTAGTTGTAGTCTTGGCAATCGGTGCGGTAGCCGTACAAAACCGATACGACGAGACTACGGGCAGTTTTAGTGGCAACGAGATGAGCCTGGGCGCGCCGGGAATACCTTCAATGCAAGTTACGGCCGACTCGTACATGGAGTCTGCCGAGATTGGAATCGTGTCTGACAAAAGATTCGCACCAGAACCACCTCGAGGCGGAGATACAGCCGCTGATGTAGATCAGAAAATTATCAAGACTGGCTACTTCACACTTTTGGTTGATCAAATATCGGAATCTCTACCAAAGATCAACGAGATCGCGACTCTTCACAACGGATTCACAGAAAGCTCGAATTCAGGAGAGTATCCAAGTGGAGAACGACACGGGCACTTAACCATCCGCGTACCATCGTCTTCATACGATGCAGCCGTTTCGGATATTCGTGAACTCGCACTCAAGATAGTAGACGAGTCTAGCAGCGCACAAGACGTTACCGAGCAATACACAGACCTAGAAACTCGACTAAGCGTCGCCAAGGAAGAAGAGTCCGCATACCTTGCGCTCCTTGACCGAGCTGACGATGTTAGCGACCTCCTTCAGGTGCAACGCGAGCTCTCAAATGTCCGAGTACGCATTGAGTCACTCGAAGGTCGCATCAAATACCTGGACAACCAAACAGAGCTATCAACAATTACAGTAACTCTTGAGGAAGAAACGTCGATCAACATCCCGACTAAGACATTCCGCTTTGCATCAACTGTCCGGGAAGCGTTCAGAGGCGCAGTGAGCGTTGCCCAAGGACTCGTAACGATCGTAGTTTGGGGAGTCGTTGTAGGAGTTGTAATCGTACTGCCACCTGGATTGATATTCTGGGCTGGTCGCAACCTCTGGAACCGTCGCAAGAAATAACTATGGCAAAAGCAAAGACAAATAGCGCTCACCTCTCTCCTGCCACATATAGAGAGAACGTAAAGAAAGAGCCAACCCGTAATGGATACGGAGATGGTGTTGTTGAAGCAGGAAAAAAGAATGAGAACATCGTTGTCTTGTGTTGCGATCTTACAGAATCGACTCGCAACAAGAAGTTCAAAGAGACTTTTCCAGATCGTTTCATCCAGATGGGCATAGCTGAGCAGTCCTTGGCAGGAATTGCAGGAGGTCTGGCGCTCGAAGGCAAAATTCCGTTCATCTCAAGCTACGCCGCCTTTTCTCCGGGACGCAACTGGGAGCAAATAAGACTCGTTGCATGTATCCAGAACCAGAACATCAAGATTATAGGAGCCCACGCTGGGGTCTCCGTTGGACCTGATGGCGCGACTCACCAGATGCTCGAAGATATCGCGATCACACGAGTCTTGCCAAACATGACAGTCCTCGCTCCGTCTGACTATCTAGAGACCAAGCGGGCTGTTCTTGCAGCGGCCGAGCTCAAAGGACCTGTTTACATCCGGTTCGCCCGCTCAGCATCGCCAACTTACACAACAGCAAAGACTCCATTCAAGATCGGACGCGCGGAGATCCTCAAGGATGGAAGTGACGTAGCGATTATCGGATGTGGGCCGCTCGTGCACGAGGCCCTGATGGCAGCCAAGCTACTCAAAGAGAAAGGCGTCGATGCCATGGTCGTAAACTCACACACAATCAAACCGCTCGACCACAAAACAATCGCTGCAGCCGCAAAGAAGTGTGGCGCAGTTGTGACAGTAGAAGAGGCGCAGTGCACAGGAGGCCTTGGTGGCGCAGTTGCAGAATCGTTAGCCAAAAACCAACCGACACCGATGCGATTCATTGGAGTGCACGATCAGTTTGGAACTTCTGGAACACCAGAAGAGCTCATCAAAGAGTTTGAACTGGATCGCACGGCAATAGCAAAAGCAGCGCTCGAAGTCATCAAGCTAAAGTAGTTACGTAAATATTTGTAAATACCGCATATTGTATGCGGTATTTTTGTATAAAATGTTATACTTGCTCTAATATGTATGATGTAACAACGATCGGCGACATTAAGCTTGATGTTTTTATTGACCTTGGAAATGATGCAGCAGTTCATTGTGATTTAAACAGAGAAGACTGCTTAATGGAGATCAAATATGGCGAGAAGATTCCCGTAGACAGCGCCGTGACGATGATGGCAGGCTCCGCACCAAATGTTTCTATTGGAATCCGAAGGCTTGGCGGCGCAAGCTCAATAGTCAGCGTTCTTGGAGGCGACTCAACTGCAACTCTTGCTATCGATCGTCTTAAGAAAGAAGGAATATCTACCAAGCACGTCACGGTAGTAGAAGGAACGCGATCGAGCTTCTCGGCCATACTCAACTTTAAAGGTGAAAGCACAGTATTGGCGGTTCATGAGCCGCACGAGTACTCGCTACCTAAAGATCTGAAGTCGGACTGGTTGTTTGTCACTGAGCTTGGACCAAAGTATAAGGAGCTCTACAAAGAACTGATCGAACTTGCGAATCAAGGCATGAAGGTCGGGATTAATCCTGGCGCAATACAGCTCGAGGAAAGAGATCCACTCCTCTACAAGCTCATCGGAGTGTCACAGCTGCTCATGCTGAACAAGGACGAGGCTCAAGACCTGTATAACTGCCCAACGAAAGATCCCGCGGCACTTGTGCGGACGATGCAAGAGCTCGGACCAAAGATTACTGTGGTCACAAACGGGAGAGACGGCTCATACGCATCAGACGGTGGAAAAGTTCACCACGCTCCCCTGTTCGACATCGGCCCACGAGTTGAAGCGACCGGAGCGGGAGACGCATTTTCAACAGGACTCATCAGCGCTCTGATCAACGGCCACGATCTACCTACAGCGCTCACATGGGGGTCAGTCAATTCCGGATCCGTTGTCATGTACGTTGGTCCCCAGGAAGGGCTGCTCACAAAAAAGCAGATAACAGACGAAATTGCTAAACAGCCTGAGTACAAGGTTGAAACCATCTAGTATGCTTACAAACTCATCAGCATTTCTAAAAAAGGCAGACAAAGGCAACTACGCCATTGGTGGATTTAACGTAAACAACATGGAGCTGCTTCAGGCGATAGTCGAAGCGGGCGTCGAGAAGAAGTCGCCGCTCATAATCCAGACAAGCCAGGGTGCAATCAAGTACGCGGGAATGGAAATGCTGGGAGCGATGGTGCACTCGATAGCGAAAGATGTAAATATTCCGATCGCTTTTCACCTGGACCACGGAACAGACGTCGACCTCGTCAAAGAAGCGATTAATAGCGGACTATATACGAGCGTCATGATCGACGCGTCATCGAAGCCATTCAACGAGAATGTAAGAATCACGCGGTCGATCGTAAAAGCTGCTCACAAAAAAGGAATCTGGGTGGAAGCGGAGCTTGGTTCGATACCTGGCAAGGAAGACGATGTTGATGTACTTGATAAAGATGCATTTTTCACAGACCCAGAGGAAGCTGGGGCGTTTATTGAGCTCACCGAATGTGATGCGCTCGCCGTTTCCATCGGAACAAAGCATGGAGTCTTTAAATACTCGGGAGGTCGAGCAAAACTCGACGTGAAACGCCTGATCGAAATCAAGAAATATACTCAAGTACCGCTCGTGCTACACGGTGCGAGCGAGATTCCTACCGAGCTCAAGAAAGTCGTTGAGCAGTACGGCGCAGATTTGTCAGATGCATTTGGAGTATCATCGCGTGTTCTCAAAAAGTCGATCGCCAACGGTGTGAACAAGGTGAACACAGACTCAGACCTTCGAATCGCATTCACGGGAGGAGTCGACCGCTTCATGACGAAGAACCCCAGCAACATGGACCCAAGAAAGTACCTCGCAGCAGGCCGCGAAGCTACAAAGAAAGCCGTCATGCGACGAATCGACCAACTCGGTTCAACCAACAAAGTTTAGCATCGACACATAACCATACGATCATGAAATTTGATGTCATAACAATTGGATCAGCGGTAAAGGATGTGTTCGTTCAGAGCGATAAGTTCTACGTTGAAGAGTCTGACCGCTTCCCTGGCAGCGAAGATGCCTGTTTTGTACTGGGAGGCAAGATCGAAATCGACGAGCCCCTATTCGGATCAGGAGGTGGGGCTACAAACGCAGCAGCAACATTTGCAAAACTCGGACTCAAAGCTGCTACGATCGCGAAAGTCGGTAGCGACGATACGGGTAAAGAGGTTTTGAAAGATATACACGACCACGGAGTCTATACGAATCTCATGGCGATAGCTGCAAAGGGTGGAACTGGATACTCATTACTACTCACCGCAGCCAATGGACAAAGAACGGCCGTTGTTTATAGAGGCGTATCGAAAGAGCTTCAGCCAAAAGATATTGAATGGTCCAAAATCCAAACAAAGTGGTTCTATGTCACCAGCATGGGGGGCAACATGACCTTACTCAAGAAGATCTTCTCATTCGCAGCGAAGAACGATATCAAGATAATGTGGAATCCAGGAAGTCTTGAGCTAGCTAAAGGTACCAGAGCATTGAAGTCATTCTTCAAAAAGACCGACATCCTCTCGCTTAACCGAGAAGAGTCCGCCACAATAACAAAGCTCGGCGCTCACGACCTGCGAAATATCATTAAAACAATGTCCTCTCTCGTTGGAGGCGTATACGTACTTACTGATGGGAAGCATGGCACGTACGCATCCCGCGATGAAGAATGTTTCTTTGCAAATCCAACCGATGTGAAAGTGATAAACGCAACAGGATCTGGCGATGCGTTTGGAAGTGCGTTCACTACTGGCATGATTCATAGTGACGGTGATATAATAACCTCACTAAGACTCGGTACCTTGAACGCTGAATCAGTCATCCAGGTAGTAGGCGCAAAGGAAGGAATCCTCAACCGCATGCCAGGATCACGACGACTCGCTTCAATCAAAGTTGAACCATACCGAATACATTAATATGCCCCCATTAAGAAAAAAATCTCGAACTAGGAGCGGATCTGCGCCGAGAGCTTCAAAGTCTGCGCCCGCTACCCATTCTCACACAGGGTTTCTGGTCGTTATCGTTCTGGCCGTTATCTTGCTGATTGTGGCAGGTGTCATGCTATTCCTGTCGTGGATATCAAGCGCACAGCTCATTGTAGACAACATGAATCTTGAGCATGAGAACAGCACGCTCGAGACCGCAAAACACGAGCTTGAAGAAGAGAGTCAGGCAGCGATTCCGTTCTACTACGTGAACGAAGCGAGCGGCGAGTACACAGTGCGATCAATTGATGCAGACGGAGGAGACGAGCTTGTATACACAAATGATACTGACGAGCCGATATTGAAAATGTACGCTCAGCCGAAAGTGGGATTTGACGGACGAATCATCCTCGAAGCACAACGCGAGGGCGATAGCCCAAGTCTAGCGCTCCTCGATCTCGACGTAACAACTGGAGCGGTAAAAAACTTGGAACTAAGTTCAGAGCTGCCTCACAGAATTGCGACGAGCCTGTCTCCAGATGAAACAATGATCGCTGCCGTATACGACAATCCGGAATTCGGGCACGACTCACTGGAGCTGAAGGTCTGGAACATACTGGATGGCGGAAGTCAGACACTGACGACGCTTGAGGATAACGAACGGTTCGCATTAGCTTACGACGGCCTTGGTGGATCCTATGGTCAGACGCTAAGCTGGACCTCGGTAGACTGTGTAAGTGTCAAAATCTTTGAAAAGCAGCTATACGGAGCAAACACCGGACTAGAGTACAGAACGTTTTGCCTGTAAAAACAAAGATGCCCCATGGTATAATGGTGGTATCTTTTATTTTATGCTTGTCACATATGCCTCCTATTCAAACCACCACCCCACCCGCAGCAAAACCAGCTGCAGCACCTAAGCCGGCACGGAAGAAGCCAGCACCAAAGAAAGTCATCGTCCCACCTACACAAATGGCTGGTCCAATGCACAAACACACCGGCTTTATAATCGCGATTGCAATCACTACACTACTTTTGATCGCGGCGGCGGCTGTTGCCTACATCACATGGGCAAACAGCGAGGATTTGAAGTCACAGATCGTAGATCTAAACAGCAACGCGCAACAGATCGCCCTTGAGCGTGACCAAATTAGTGCCGATCTTGACCAAGCTCGTGATGATCTTGAGAACGCGCCAAAACCTGCACCGTTTTTCTACACATCATACGCGGTCACAGAAGAAAACGAGGTAACTACAACGTTGCATAGCCTGACATCTGATTCAGACAGTGCACTATTTGAGACAACTGGACCTGGTTCATTATCATACCGAGTATATGCGGCTCCACGAGTAGGGTTCGATGGTCGAGTGTGGCTCGACGAAAGCGCCGACTCGGACAGCCCAAGTATAAGCCTCCGAGAATTCGACAGCATCGCCGGAACCGAGCTTGTACCTACCCTATTCTCGGACTTCCTGCCTGTACCAGATGCCATTGCATTGTCACCAGACGAAACACGAATAGTGGCTGCATACGGAATAGAGAACATCGCACGACCGGACCTAGCAGGCCAGATCGTATCTTGGAGTCTTCTCACAGGCGACATGACATCAATTGGCACTCTGACAGAAGGTGAACATTTTGGTGATGTCTACTACTCAGAAATTTGGGAGTCAGACATTTCCACGTACAACATACAGTGGAAAGACAACAACTGTGCTGTATCAAGCATCTACAAAGAGGTTATCGTAGAGGCGACTGAAACTGAAGCGCAAAGCACAACTCGCCAGTACGATGGGAACCGAGAATTCTGCATATAATAGCTTATGGCTAGAAAAAAGATCCTAATCACGCGCGAGATTCCGGATGAGGGAATCAAGATGTTGAAGAAAAAATTCGATGTCGATATCTACCCTCACGACCGGCCAATCCCCCGTCGCGAGCTCATCAAGCGACTACAGTCAAAGCGATACGACGCGTTGTTATCGATCCTGACAGACAAGATAGACGCAAAAGTACTCGATGCAGCTGGAGGACAGCTCATGGTAGTTGCGAACTACGCCGTTGGCTACAACAACATCGATCTTGACGCAGCTAAAGAAAGAAAGATCATTGTCACAAACACTCCGGGACCCGAAATCTCCGAGTCTGTCGCAGAGCACACGATAGCGCTCATGTTTGGACTAGCCCACAGAATAGTCGAAGGCGATGATTATGCACGTGCTGGGAGATACAAATACTGGGGACCACAACTGCTACTCGGATCCGACATAGTAAACAAGACCGTTGGAATCGTAGGCATGGGTCGCATTGGATCATCTATCGCAAAAAGACTGCACGATGGGTTCGGTGTCAAAATACTCTACACAAATAGAAGCAACAACAAAGATGCTGAAAAGCAGTTTGGTGCAAAGCGCGTTAGTTTGAACGAGTTACTGAAGCGCTCAGACTTTGTAACTCTCCATGTACCTCTCTTACCAGAAACACATCACTTGATCGGCGCAAAGCAGCTCAAGATGATGAAGAAGACAGCGTTCCTTATCAACACGTCACGTGGACCAGTTGTAGACGAGAAGGCGCTCATCGCAGCCCTTAAGCAACGATCCATAGGAGGTGCAGCATTGGACGTTTATGAGTTCGAACCAAAGATCCCATACGCATTGCGCACACTATCGAATGTAATATCCACGCCACATACGGCGAGTGCAACAATTGAAACTCGACAATCTATGTCTCGTCGAGCTGCAGAAAACATCATCGCAGTTTTGAGCGGTAAAAAGCCTAAGAATAAAGTTGTCTAGTTATGAGCACCGACAGAAAATCAATCTTTCCCTTCCTTGTAGGTGGAGCTATAGCGCTGATCCTAGTTGCAGCACTCGCATATATAATGAGGGGGCCAGAGATTGCGTCACCGCCGACAGTTGATGAAGTGGTTGATGTACTTGAGCAGCCTAGAAACATTAGCAACTACGACTATGTCCTCGCTGATGATTGGGAAGATGCAACGGTAGCCGAGAATACAATCAATGAGTCGCAAGGAAAAGATGAAGGTCAAGAAAAGATCTTCCAGGGAGTCATCCGTGACCCTAACATAGAGGAGCTATTCTACTTTGCAACGATCGACGAGTCTGATGATGACGAGATTTTCCTCGGGATCTACAAATATGACACGATCACTCGCAACTGGGAAAGGCTTTATAAGGAAACGAATGAGGTCACAGAATCTGAAAGCTCACGATACGCGTACAACGTACTTGGGTTCGATAGAAACCAGCTAGTGATCAAACGTACGTCTCTAAACTTTATACCTGGGTTATGTTATGAGCCCCTGCTATCTACCACTGAAACAACTACCGTGGATGGCGAGGAGGTTACAGTTGAAAGCCCAAGACTCGGCATGGGACTACTTGGCCCATACGGCAAATGGTCTAGACCAGACCTGCCGGAAGACGTGAGAACGCAGTATGAGGAGCGTCAGCAGGAGTGCGAACCAATTTAGCGCATGAAACTACCTCGAAAGAGGTAGTTTTATTCTATATTGACTCATTTCCGCCAAAATGATATAGTCTCGTTGTCCCAAATCCATGGGCCATTAGCTCAGTTGGCTAGAGCACCTGCTTTGCAAGCAGGGGGTCAAGGGTTCGAATCCCTTATGGTCCACCAAAAGTCCACCTCGAAAGAGGTGGTTTTTTGTTGTGTAAAAAAACCGCGCGCCCACAAGCTGTGGACGCGCTGAAGTCTAGAAGCGGAGTTGTGACGCGAGGGTCACGTTGGTGAGCGGGCCCTTGTTCCTGCTCACTTCCACCACGAATCGCACGCGGCGCGTCTCGGCGTTGAAGCACATGGGCCACACGCCGAGCGTAGGCCGATCCACGAAAGACTGACGCTTCACGATCACGCGATCAGTTGAGTCGACGATCCCGATCAGAGTGTCGTCGCCACAAATCCCCTCAGCACCAAACGGCGCTTCGTTTCCGAGTGCCAACCACTGCTTGGGCCACATGAATGACCCCTTTGTGTCGACCTTGGCCGGAGAGTTCCCCGCCTGCGTCACGGTCACCATCTTCCCGCGAGTCCACTCTGCACACATCACGATCGTCGTGTGATTCCACGGCTCGCTGACCAGGACCGGCCTGAAGTCGTACGTCCCGCACACGTCCAGCGGATTCGCGTAGTCGTCGTGCAGGTTGAAGCCTTCCGGCGAGACCGGAAGTACGACCTCACCACTCTCCTGAAGGGCACGGTCATTCTGCGCCCTCATCTTCTCTCGCGAGTCCCCGATGCACATGCCGCCCTTCAAGAGCAGCCCCACTACCAGAAGACCCAAGATCGCTCTCGATAGCTTACTGTTGTAGTCCATCTCACCTCCCTGTCCGCATCATTGCGTTAACAACTCTTTACCACACACAGAGCCCCATGTCAATGGTATAATGATGTCATGCAAATACAGAAATCCGATGGTAGCATCGAACAATTTCAGGGCAGCAAGATCGAACACGCGATGCAGCGTGCGAAGGTTAGCGAATCTGCGATGAAGGAAGTGCTCGAGACAGTGCCGAAGATGATCCGCACAGGGACTTCAACGAACACGATCCATCAGCGAGTGCTTCATATACTTGAGGAAATCGACCCTACTGGGGCTGCGCGATTCAACCTTAAGCACTCGATGCTACAGCTTGGACCAACCGGCTTCCCTTTTGAACATTATTTCGCACGATTGATGAACGAGTACGGATGGACAACGAAGGTTGGCGTTACTTTGATGGGACGATGTGTTAGTCACGAGGTTGATGTTTACGGAAAGCGCGAGGGATCAAAGGACCGCGCAGTTGAGGCGAAGTACCACAACAGCTCTGGTAGAAAGACGGACATCAAAACTGCGCTTTATGTTTACGGACGCCATGAAGATCTACAAGCTCGCGACGCAAACATCCGCGGTGTACTCGTCACCAATACCCAGTTCACGAAAGACGCGATCGCATATGGAGAGTGTATGGAGATGAAGATGAAAGGATGGAACTATCCAAAGAACGAAGGGCTCGCAAAGTACATCGAAGACAAAGAGCTCTACCCTGTCACAGTATTCTCCAAGATTCCAAAACACTCAATTAGCAAGATGACCCATGAAGGACTCGTACTTGCCAGTGAACTTTGCTCGCTAAGCACAGATGATGCAAAACGATTCGGAATCGGAGAAAAGCAACTTAAGGAGCTCCAAGGATTAACTACCAGTTTATGCCACATGCCAAAAAAATCTTCCTAGTACTCGCATTGGTGCTTGTGTTCGCTGGTATCCACGCGTCCGATACTATTGCGAAGGAAGAGACGCAAAAACATTTTTCAAACAATGAAGAGGTCGCTATCAACCTCGACCTTCCGTTTGAGGAGATTGGCCAAGTAATTCGAGTTGACCTTGGAAACGACGGTACAGAAGAGATTATCGTCTCGGCTGGCTTCGATGAAAGCCCAACAGTTGCTGTATTAAGGGAAGATGGCTCACGCATAGGAGATTTCCTAGCATTCATGCCCGAATACAAGCGTGGCGTCACAGTTACCGCTGGAAATGTTGACGAGGACCCTACTATCGAGATCATCACGAGCACAATGAGTGGAGGCGGACCACATGTTCGCGTCTACGATGCGTACGGCGAACTTGAGAATCAGTTCTTTGCATATAACCAGGCGTTCAAAGGTGGAGTGAACCTTACAACCGCAGACATCGACGGTGATGGAATCGATGAGATCATCACAGCGGCTGGTCTTGAAGGTGGGCCACACGTTCGTGCGGTACGACCAGACGGCAGACTCATTGCAGAATTTTTCGCATTCGATGCAACGGATCGCGCAGGTGTTTCGGTGACTCACATCGACGAGAATGGTGATGGTCGCGACGAACTTGTCGTGTCACACTTCGGACACGGCGCACCCGAAGCGCGAATTGTAAGATTCGATTTTAAAAACAACGCGGCACTTTCTATTCCGTTTAAACTTTACGACGACTACGAGTACGGAACAAGTTTGTTTTCTGTAGATGACAAAACTTTCGGTGCAGCACCAAACGGAAACAACGGACCGCACGTTCGCATGTTCAACACAGACGGGATCCCAGTTTCAAATAGAATGGTTTTCGACGACGACCACGCGCGCGTTCACGCAGCGGCGACAAGTCCGGACGATCTTATTGTTGCAACTGCAAGGCCTGTGCTCAGTAGCAGGCTCGACAAACACATCTTTGTAAACCTAGACGAGCAACGACTCTACGCACTCGACGACGGTGTAATTCAGAAAACATACCTAATTTCCTCGGGAAAATGGCCATTTAGGACACCGACAGGAGATTTTGAAGTCATGAGAAAATTGCGATGGCACGATTACGTTTGGTCTTACGGTAAAGATGATGTGCGAAATTACAACTTACCAAACGTAGAATACAATTTGGAATTCACGCGACACTTTTACATTCACCACGCGTACTGGCACAACAATTGGGGCAACCCAATGTCGCACGGTTGTGTGAACGCACCTTACGAAGGAGTGGAATGGACGTTCAACTGGGCGGAAGTTGGAACACCCGTTGTAGTTTCATAAAAACTTATCCCCAAAAAAAGACGAAGCGCTATTGCTTCGTTTTTGTTCCACGATATAATTGATGTATCAAAAGCGTTCCGCGTTTTTGTAGCGCAAGGTCGAATTTATTTTTTAAAACGCGCAATCCATTTTCAAACTATTGTTTGGAGGAAGAAAGGAGGTGAAATATTATGCCAGCAAAAAAGAAAGTTGCTAAACGAAAGCCTGCAAAACGCAAGGTAGCAAAGCGAAAGCCAGCCAAGCGAAAACCTGCTAAACGCAAAGCTCCTGCTAAGCGAAGACGCAAGTAATTCTGTCGCGCGACAGAGCAAAAACGCCCCCTCATGCTTGTGGGGGTGTTTTTGTTATAAATGCACCAGACAATTGTAAATCAAGGATCAATTTTAAATTAGCAATTAAATCTTGAATTATTATTTACAATTTATAATTGCTCGCCTACGCTCCGCTTCCCTTTCCGCAAAGAACCTCCTCTGCCAACGCAACTTCCTGCAAATTGTTTACGCCGATCCCCTGCTCTGGCGGGCAGGTCGTGGTTTGAATTTCGTAACCTTGTTCCATTGCAATCGCGATCATGTCAGTAAGCAAAAATTCATTCTTTTTATTATCATCACTGAGTTTACCGATATTTTCCCAAAGCCACTTCGCGTCAAAACAATACATCCCATTGTTGACCTCAAGAACGTCGCGCTCCTCATTGCTACACATCTTGTATTCTCTAATCGCTTCCACGCGCCCCGCAGAGTCTCGCAGTATGCGACCAAAGTGAGTATACACCGCATGCCAGTCGTCGTAGCTAGGCAACACAGTCGTCAGCATCGTAATCTTTGCATCCGTCGCCTCGTGCTTTTCTACAATTTCTTTATAAACGTTAGGATGATACAAAGCATGATCACCGTAACTTACAAGTACGACGTCGACACCTTTCAATTGATCTTCGGCGACCATCACTGCGTGCCCCGTACCGCGCTGCTCGTTCTGCATTACGATCTCGGCGCGACTACCTACAAACTTTTTCATCACCTCAGGCTGATACCCAACCACGACCGCTGGCTTGTCATCAACGCCAGACGCCTCAACCGAGCTCAGGACATATTCCAGGATAGGTTTTCCGCACAGTTCCACCAAAGGCTTAGGAACTTCCGCACCCATGCGCCTCCCCTTTCCACCTGCAAGTATTAGTATTCGTATGCTCATATTCAGCTTTAATCAGTCGTCATATATTATCACGCGAATAGCATGCTGGTCGAGGTTCTAGTAGCGAGCTACTCGAAACCGTTGAGGAGATCCCGTACGATAATGCCCATATCCATGTGGTGGTGTTCAAAAAAAAGACTCCCCTGTCATCTCCAACGCAAGCGCTGGTGATGATCAACCCACGAGGGGGTCAACGGGGAGCTGGCTCTATCGCCCAGGGATGACGCGTACAAGGTGCGACGATCCAAGGACTCAAGCCGACGTAGTTCGTTCTTAGAGTATGCCTTATCACACTCACGGAACGTGACACAATTATACTTGCGGGATTACTCGCCTCTGGGCTAACTGTGTCTGTAGCTGGAGCCGAAGCTCCTTCCTCAAACACCCAGAAACATCTTGCTGACCTAGTAGGTACTCAGCGTCGTAATACGTCCGTTTGATGTCTCCATCATTCGGATGAGCCTCAGTAACTTAGAGGCTGCCTTCACCATTGCTGGTAATATTCCCCGCTACAACGGAAAACACTGAAGGGTGACTTTGTGAACCGCTATCGCTATAGCCGAAGGATGGTAGCGATAACTGATTGTCTCACCAACTCCTGCATCTCTGATCTTCTGAAAAGCACTATAACACGATTTTGCCCTTTTGTCAAGGGGCAAACCTGCTATTTGGCTAATATTGGCCCCGTTTTGAGCCATGAAAATGCCCCTCTACACCACCGAGTCCTCAAGCGATCCAGTCTACAACTCGATCCGCCTATAAACATTGATTAATACAACAAAATCGATACAACTAAAAACACGACCTCGAGAGGTCGTGTACTTAGTCCTGGCGATGGCCTACTTTTGCGGCAAAGCCGCTATCATCGGCGCTGAAGGGCTTAACTTCTGTGTTCGGGATGGGAACAGGTGTGACCCCTTCGCTTGAGATCACCAGGCGCTCACGAGCGACAAGTCGCTCATGAGAGTCCGGTGATCTCTGCAAGGAAAGATACTGGAATATACAATTGAAGTCAATATTCATCTGTTGGTAGAAAAGAATCTATCTGTAATCACGCGCGCGAACGCGTGTCACAAGTTCTGTTCTGTGTGGTAGTAAGAGCAAACGACATATTAGTACACCTCGGCTAAACGTATTGCTACGCGTACACCTGGTGCCTATCAACGTCCTCGTCTCGAACGTGTCTATGATGATTAATCTTGAGAATAGCTTCGCGCTTAGATGCTTTCAGCGCTTATCTAGGCTCGACGTGGCTACCCAGCGATGCCCTTGGCAGGACAACTGGTACACCAGAGGTCAATACATCTCGGTCCTCTCGTACTAGAAATGTGCTCTCTCAATCATCGACGCCCACAGCGGATAGGAGACCGAACTGTCTCACGACGTTCTGAACCCAGCTCGCGTGCCGCTTTAATAGGCGAACAGCCTAACCCTTGGGAGCTTCTTCACCCCCAGGATGCGACGAGCCGACATCGAGGTGCCAAACCCCTCCGTCGATGTGGACTCTTGGGAGGGATCAGCCTGTTATCCCCGGAGTAGCTTTTATCCGTTGAGCTTCCGCCGTCCTATATCGAACGGTCGGATCACTAACTTCTACTTTCGTAACTGCGCGACATGTACGTCTTGCAGTAAAGCTGACTTGTGCGTTTACACGTCCAGCCCGATGTCCATCCGGGCTAAGTCAACCTTAGTAAACGCCTCCGTTACATTTTAGGAGGCGACCGCCCCAGTCAAACTACCCACCAGCTACTGTCTCTGCCACCAGTTTCATGGCGACGGATTAGGATTTACAAAACACAAGGGTGGTATCTCACTGGCGCCTTGCGGCTCCCACCTATACTGAACATGTGAGTCATAAACCCAATAGCAAGCTGTAGTAAAGCTTCACGGGGTCTTTTCGTCCGGCTGCGGGAAAACGAGCATCTTCACTCGTACTGCAATTTCGCCGAGTACTTCCTTGAGACAGTTCTCAAATCGTTATGCCATTCGTGCGGGTCGGAACTCACCCGACAAGGAATTTCGCTACCTTAGGACGGTTATAGTTACCGCCGGCGTTCATCCGCGCTTCAGTCGAAAGCTTCTCCCGAAGGATAACCCTCTTCTTTAACGTTCGGACACTGGCCAGGCATCAGCCCCTATACATCACCTTACGGTTTAGCAGAGACCTGTGTTTTTGGTAAACAGTCGCTTGAGATCTTTCGCTGCGGCTCCCCATTTCAACAATGGAAAGCAGGCCTTATCCCGAAGTTACGGCCGCTGTTTTGCCTAGTTCCTTAAGGAAGTTTCTCTCGTACACCTTAGTATGCTCAACCCAACCACCTGTGTCGGTTTGCGGTACGGGTACCATTATGATTAGCCCTAGAAGCTTTTCTTGGATCTCTTTCCTTTCCCCTTGTGTTCAAAGAACACTCGCGATCAGCCACGCTCTTAATGCAAGACGGATTTACCTATCTCACGAGAACGACTGCCCAACGCCATAGCCATAGGGCGCGGGAATTTCAAGAAACCGTCACTCCATCAGTCATAATGGTAGTGCAGGAATATTAACCTGCTGTGCATCGGCTACGCCTTTCGGCCTCGTCTTAGCACCCGACTAACCCTGGGTCGATTTACGTTGCCCAGGAAACCTTGGTCTTTCGGTGAACGGGGTTCTCACCCGTTTTTTTGCTACTCATGCCAACATTCTCTCTTCCATACGCTCCACGATGGGTCGCCCCTTTCGCTTCAGCGCCTATGGAATGCTCTCCTACCGCTCACGTCGTTAAACGCGAACCCTCAGCTTCGGTATATCACTTGAGCCCCGGTACATTTTCGGCGCAACGCAACTTGACCAGTGAGCTGTTACGCTTTCTTTAAAGGATGGCTGCTTCTAAGCCAACCTCCTGGTTGTATAAGTCATGTCACCACCTTTTACACTTAGTGATAATTTAGGGACCTTAGCTTGAGATCTGGGCTGTTCCCCTTTCGACCGATGGAGCTTCGCCCCCATGGTCTAACTGGCAGGAACACTTGTGAGTATTCGGAGTTTGGCTGGGCCGGGTACCCGAAGGCCCCAAACCCAATCAGTGCTCTACCCCCCACAAGCTATTAACTGCCGCCAGTCCTAAAACTGTTTCGGAGAGAACCAGCTATTACCGAGTTCGATTGGAATTTCTCCGCTAACCTCAGGTCATCCAAGCGTGTTGCACGACGCAATGGTTCGGTCCTCCACGGCTTGTTACGGCCGCTTCAACCTGCCCAAGGTTAGGTCACTCGGTTTCGGGTCGTGTAAACGTTACGAATTCGCACTATTAATGCTCGCTTTCACTATGGCTCCGTTCTATCGAACTTAACCTGCAACGTTTACACACTCGTTGGCTCATTCTTCAATAGGAACGCTATCACGGACTAAATCCGCTCTAACTCCCTGTAGGCATACGGTTTCAGATACTCTTTCAATCCCCTCCCGGGGTACTTTTCAGCTTTCCCTCACGGTACTTGTTCACTATCGATCAATATGTGTATTTAGCCTTACCGCATAGTCGCGGTAGATTCCCACAGGATTTCACGTGTCCCGCGGTACTCAGGAACTACTTCGTAGTAGCACATATATTTCAGATACAGGACTATCACCTTCTTTGGTTCTTCTTTCCAGAAGATTTTCCTATATATGTACACTCCTACTTCCGCCTAAAGGATGCGGATAGATGTAGTCCTACAACACCCCATGTGCAAGGGTCCTTACCTTTCAGTATAGATAGCAACAAACCGAAGTCTGTTGTTTTTCCATACCTTCACACATGAAGTTTGGGCTGATCCCCGTTCGCTCGCCGCTACTAAGAGAATGGTCTGATGCATTGCATCGGAGTGACAAGATAAATCTTATCGTTTCCGATGCGAAGCATCAGTTGTTATTTTCTTTTCCTCCAGGTACTGAGATGTTTCACTTCCCTGGGTGCCCGACGTTAACCTATGTATTCAGTCAACGACAACGTGGCATTCCCCACGCTAGGTTTCCCTATTCGGAAATCCCCGGATCAAAGGTTGTTTGTTACCTAACCGAGGCTTATCGCACACTACTACGTCCTTCTTCGGCACATATTGTCAAGCCATCCGCCGTATGCCCTTATGATGCTCTACCACCACACAAAGCAAATCTTGTGTGATAGATTTTTCGCCATACGCACTAAGGATAATGCGCATGTCGTTTTCCCTGTACGCGCGTAGAAAACGCGTACAAAGACGAATATGACTTCAATTGTAATGTTCATACTGATTAATCACGTGGGCACTGTGCCTATTGGTGATCTCGAAATCAGCGTTTGGATAATCGATACTGGAGCCACGTAAAACGCACTTTGCGTTTGTCTGGCGATGTATCGGCTACCCAAGTCTAGCTTCGAGCAAATAAAACAACGACCTTTCAGTCGTGTCGGAGGATCCATCTAAGGATCGCGACGAATGGATCAGGCTAAACCTGATATGCAACATTCCTAAGTCGTCGATAAACCGCTCATAGGTCTTTAAGGACCTCAGGTACGGCTTTCTTAATGTGAGAGGATTGTACAATACCCCCTAAATCCTGTCAAGAGAACGAAGATTAGCAAAGAAAACACCCCGCGTTCCAGTGGAACGCGGGGTTTCGTTGTCTATTCGGGCCCGTAGGCCTCGGTGAGCATGGCAGGCTCGAGCAGCGTGTCGAGCCGCTCCACCGCCGCCTGCTGTTCTGGAGTGAGCGCGACCTCTGCGATCTGCTCTCCCAGACTCTCGATGATCGTGTCAAAACGAACAAGCGCTTCATCGTGCTTGGCAATTACCTGCCCCGCAGCCGACTCTGCAGCCGTCGCTGTACCGCACGCAGTCTCTGCAGCCGCGAGTACCTCCTCGGCAGCCGCAACTCGAGCTCGTGCAGCAACGACCGCTTCGCTTGCAGTCTGCTTCGTGGCACTCAGATCACCAGCCCGGCCCGCCTCGGCATCACGATCAGCGCGCACGGTGCCCAGACGATCGTTCAGAGCAACCGCATCTTCGCTCGAAGCCAGGATGGCATCTCGCTTGGATCGCAGCGACGCTTCCATGCGCTGCCGCAACGATTGTCCGTCTGCCGGAGCCGGAGCGGCCGGAGCCTCGGGCGCCGGAGCGGCCTTGGGTTCCGGAGCGGCCGGAGCGGCCTTCGGCTTCGGAACAGCCTTGAGGCCGCTCCGCTGCGTGGCGCCGATCCCCAGCGCCTCTTCACGCTCACGGTCGAGCTCGGCGATCAGTTCCGCGATCTCTTCGAGCGTCGGCTCCTTGATCACCATCTCCGCCGCTTGCGAAGCGGTCCGTGGCAGCAGCATGGACATGGCGACTGCCTCGTTCTGGTGGTGATCGAACACGTGGTCGATCACTTCACCCTGTCCGTCGCGCTCCTCGAGCACAATGCACGAGTTGAGTGCGGCGAGCATGTAGCTGTTCTTCTCCTGGCCCGTCAACGTCCCCGACACGGCGTTCGCGATGAGCGCCCTGACGGTCTTTCCGTCGCCGAGTCTGCCTGTCTCCGCGCTGTCCTGGGTGAACAGCGCAACCACCTTGCCCCAGTCCCTGGGGTGCTTGTCCGTCACATCCACGCTGAACGCGGAGTGACGCTTCAATCGTCTATGCGTCATGGAATCCTCCTGACCAGCCGAAGCCGGTCCATCCTGTTGTTTGGTTGCGGTCTTGGCCGTCTTGGCCTTTTCAGCCGCTTTCTTCCCTGCTTCGATCTGGAGCTTGAGCTTGCCGATTGCGTCGGCCATCTCATCTTCCGTCAGCAGCTCAAGGAATCCCGTGGGATCCCTCAGAACCGCAAGCACTTCACGCGCCCGCTTGGCGTCGTACCAGTACCTGGTCTTCGTGCCCGGGGCACCCTTTCCGACCAGGATGATCCCGATGTTCACCATGTGCCGAAGCACGTCATCGCTGGCGTAATCCTTGTCATCCCTGCCTGTCTTCTCGATGAGGGACTTGAGCTGCTTCTTGTCGGTAAACCAACAGGAGAGGGTCTTCTTCCTCATCACGGTGTTGAACGCCCTGATGATTTTATCGAACCCCTTCACCTCCCTGCTACCAACGTCGTACTTCGATCTCCTTCTCGAACCAACATCTCGGCTAGCGGGAACAGCGGGCGCCTGCCCGGTGGCGCCTTTTCGCTTCCTTGCCATGACTTCCTTCCTCTCGCTAGTTGTGAATGAGCACCCTACTTTCTATCCCAAAATGACCGTATTGTCAAGCAATATCTACCGTTTTCTCAAAAACAACAAAAACACCCCATTTTAGGGGTGTTTACAATACAATCTCTATTTCTTTAAAATCGTCGCTCAAAGACGCACCTGGCTCTACATCGTTATCGTCTATCAAGTCGAGCAGGATCGGCAGCTCCTTTGCTTCCACGAAATGCTTCCCTTCCTCCAACTCACGTAGCTGACCCTGAAGCTCTTTTTCGTACTTCAGCGCGTGATCGAACGGCACAACGTCGTCATCCTTCGCATGAACGATGGCAAATCCCTGCCCCTTCCACATCACCGTGTCAAAGTCCACCGGAGGCTCGAAAAAGCTCTTAAACCTCTCGGCGCCAACATGATAGATCGGCGACACAAGAATCACGGACTTCGGAGTCCCAGACATATCCGCCTCCTCAAGATAGTGCAGCAATGCAACACATCCAAGCGAATGACCAATGAACACCGTATCTCCCTCTGGATACTTTATGGAGTCATCGATTGCCTTCACCCACTCCTGACAGTTCGGTTCAGCAGGGTTTGGCAACGTAGGAACAATGACCTCATGCCCACGCTTAACAAGCTCCTTCCGCAACCAAGGCCAAAAATTATGTTCCGGCGAGGCATTATAGCCGTGCACGAGTACAATCCGCATATTAAATATATGTTTTATACAGTTCCCTAACAGTCTCAAAAAAGTGATCAAATTGGATGAGATTTCATTGAAAAGCTGAGACTCGCAGTGGAGCGTACCTAAGTACGATGAACAAGAATCGAAGCTTGAAATGAAATGTCGCCGATTTGATCGCTTTTTTGGTGCCGGAGAGAGGACTCGAACCTCCACACCTTGCGGCACTGGCTCCTAAGGCCAGCGTGTCTACCAATTTCACCACTCCGGCAGGGGTGCGTGATCGAGAGTAAAGATAGCATCGAAATGCATTATGGTCAACCTGTTCTTTAGGCCATGCAGCGCGCGCAATAATCACCCATCCCCAACAACTCTTGACATCGACCTTGAGAGCTGTTGTAATAGAAGCAGCCTTGTGAGGTTTAAGACCTCCAAATTCAGGGTGGCGACAAATTACCTCCCCATTATTCGTCTCATTGAGATGAACGGGGAGGTTTTTGTATCTCATGGGCCCGTGGAGGTAATGGTAACCTTGCATGGTTTGCCACCCTGAGTCGCGGGTTCGATTCCCGCCGGGTCCATAAGGGTTGAACCAAAAAAAATAGTCGCAGCGAGCGCTACGACCTCGAGTTCTAGGGCGATGTAACGCTGAGGCGTCCGGACATACCAGCGCCAAACGACCAGAGTCCGAGCGCGAACCAGGCAGCCACGATCACGAGTGCACCCATTGGCACCACGTCGTTCTGCACGAGCACAGCCAGCACAACGAGATAGGACCACAGCACCGTGAAGTTCCCTGTGATGAGAATCGACCCCATCGTCCAGATCAGGATCACCTTCCCCAACCAGCTCTCACTCATCCGCATCGCGGTTTCGCGATCGCTCACCATGAGTCCGGCCGCCATGAGCCCCGTTGCCCACATGATCCCGAACGTATACAGAAACTGCCACCACTCAACCGAAGAAGAATCGTAAAACATGACTCCCCCTTTCAACGCAAACACAGCAATACATCGCTATAAAGTCAACCTATCCCCAACGACCCTTGACACCAACCTCGCGAGCTGTTGTAATAGAAGCACGCAGGTGAGGAATTACTTCCAAATCCTTGTTGACGACAATACACCTCCCCAATTTGTTGGGTGAGGTGTATTTGTTTTGAAACCCCAGTGGACCCTGGGCCCGTGGTGGTAATTGGTAACCTCACTTGCATCGTCAACAAGGGTCGCGAGTTCGAATCTCGTCGGGTCCACCACTGGGTCATATTTGTCCGTGCCCCACCGGATAATCGATTTTATTCATAATCATATGCCTATGCGCACATCGATTATTCCGATTTTATTCAGTCTGTTCCTTATTCCTGGGCTCGCCTCTGCAGCCTCAGTTGATACGGACAGTTTCACCGTTGACGTCACCGAGACCAATGGCAAGCTCGAGTTTTCTGTTGAACTTCGAGATGTTGAGCCCGATGCCACCGTCGAGATTAGCGTTGAACCACCTTCAACGGAAGACACTGTCTCGGTCATTGGACCAGAGCTGCAATCAGGATACCCAGGTGATGTCTTGATCAGCGAGTTTGTTGCCGACCCTGTAACCGGGGACGAGGAATGGATAGAGCTATACAACACAACTTCACAATCAGTTAATCTAACCGAGTGGTTTCTAATGGACGGCTCAGGAAAGAAGACGATGCTCGAGGGAACGCTAGAGCCTCAGTCATACGTTGTCATCTACTCGCCAAAAGGAGTGTTAAACAACGGTGGAGATGTTATCTCACTCTTCGACGCGTTCGCCGCACAGATCGACGAGGTCGCCTACGGTTCATGGGACAACGCAACGGCTCCAAAGGCATCCGATCCAGAATCTGTTGGACGAGATCCCGATCAAGAGGAGACGTTCGTGATCATGACACCTACTCCGGGCGCAATGAACGTAACTACAGAGACTGTCGAGGCCGCTACGAGTGATACTGCGGTCGACACAGTGAACGATACTAGTGACACTGAAGCCAACACTACAAATGAAGAAGCTAGCGAACATGATTCAACAACGGGCGACTCAACAACGTGCACGCCAGCGGGAGAAGACGCTGGAGACACTGCGGATGTCGCGGGTCCAGAGTTTGTTGAGCTCGCGAATATACGCGGACTCGCACTCGAGACAGAGCTCGCAACAGAGGGAATCGTTTCCTCCGTACCAGGAGTACTCGGTAAGCAAGTCTTCTACCTTGCGGGATCTGGAATCCAGGTTTACCTGCACAGCTCCGAGTTCCCGCAGCTTGAGCGCGGAACACGTGTACATGTAGAAGGTGAACTACGGGAGTCTTCGGGCGAGTCACGTATCAAGTTGGACGATGCATCGGACATTCAGATTATGAGCATGGAAGACGCACCCACTCCGCACGACATTACAACTGCCGAGATCGGTGAGGCGACCGAAGGTTGGCTCGTGCGGCTAACAGGAATGGTTTCCGAGCGATCGTCAGATGATTTTCACTTGGAAGACAGCAACGGAGAGGCTCGCGTGTTCATAAAGGACTCGACTGGAATCGCGAACAGCACCGAGGTCGGTGACGAGATCACTGTGACCGGAATCGTTAGCGAGACTCGATCCGGATATCGGATCTTGCCACGCGATCAGGAGGATCTGTTGCCACGAGTTACAACCGAGGAAGGCTCAGAGCTGCTCGCAATGGGATCAACAAGCTCCAACTCACCAAGCGCACTTGGTGGATGGGTACTTGCGAGCGCTGCGGTGCTCGGGCTCACAACAGCGGGACTCGTGTCCGCAAAAAAGAGGAATACCAAATGGAATAAGTCACCACAAACTGCATAAATATGAAACAGGTTGATACAAAGGCTCCGTACAAGAGCGTCGAAGAAGTAAAAGCAGACTTTGACGCAAAAGTTACGGAGATGAACATTGAGCAAGGAACATCGCAGCTGCTCCTCGCATTCATGCTAGAGGAAAACCGCCAGGCATGGATCCGCGGAAAAGAGTTCGGCTGGAAAAAAGCCTGGACCTGGAAGCGAAAAGGCGAGGCTCAGACCGCGTAACAAAAAACCTCGGGGACGCCCGAGGTTTTTTTTATTCTAGAACTGATCGTGGATTATCTTTGCCTGCCAACGAGACAAGTTCCACGCCTGCCATTCGTCGTTATACTCGTAACCCTCAATCCAATCGTTCGTAGTTCGTGAAATAGTGCTCACTTGTTTATTTAATGCAGATATCTCTGCATTAGCCTTATAGTATTTCCTATCTAGCTCCTGACGTTCAGAGCTGTTCTGATCCTGGGCCCAAGCAGCCCTTCGCTCCTCGTCAAGACGATCACGCTCTACTCCCAAGACCTTTATCTTAGCCTGCACCTCCAAACTAACTCCGTCGAAAAGCATCTTCTGCACTTCATCGGAATCTATGTGTTCAGAAATTACTCCTGCTGCATCATCTGAAAGTCTAAACAGGAACCTATAATCGATCCCCTCCCCAACGTCACCTCGATCAATGTTATGTCGCGCAATAAACGCATCTGGATTCAAGAGGTTGAGCCCAACGAGCGCGATCGCGAATGTGAACACGATGCCGTGTAGGATCGTGTTGTCTCTAATCTTTGTAATAAGTCCTGCGAACAAGATCACCAGTACGATTGCCACTACGATCAATCCGTAATGTGAGAACAATCGATCGTGTGTAAACCCAAACGCGTCCTCGTAAAGTCCTAGTCGCGTCCATGATGACCAGAGAACACCGAGCGTAAGCAGCATCAACAAACCATTCAATACTTTGTTTAGCGTCTCGTGCTTTCCGGATCGGATCATTCTCACTGCCCACGTAATTGCCACAACTATCAATGCAACTACGAGCAACTGCGCGAATCCTTCACGTGCATACTCAGCGTACGTTAGCCCGAGCGACTCAAAGCTCGCCTTTCCTCCGAACAAGTATACCGCCTGAATCAACATGAATCCTACAAACACCAAGTTCGATACACCGAGCACGATAGCCGCCTCGATTCCGAGTTCCTTCTTCATCTTAGATTCTCCAATGGCTCGTTCAGGAGCTCGCTTCCAGAAAGCTGGAGCCAATGTGAATAGGAGTAGGAATGAGATCAACACTATCACGAGCAAGTCATCAAGTAGATCCATGATGTCCTCTACATGCAATGCACGCGTCAACAACTCTCGAACAACATCGTCGGCCGCAACGAACAGCGCGATAAACACAGTTGCAACAAGCAGTCCTAGAATCGTTCCTCGCACTACGCGAGACGATGCACCGCTCCTTCTCTTTAACTCTTTCAAAATTACTACGCGATCAAAGATGCTTACTACTCCATCGAGCAATGGGAATAGAACAAAATCCCAGATCTTAAACTTTTTGATCTGCGCTCCGTACAAACTCACCATCAACATCATGAACAAGTAAGTCATCGCGAATGCGTTGAGCCCGAGTAGGAACTCAGCGTCTCGAATCGCGAAGAACAAGGACAGAAGCAGTATCGTTCCAGAAATCGCAGCCTCATACCAACTCAAGTGTCTATGTGTCAGTCGATCGAATACTGCAATCGCTCCAAAAAGGATCGCTGCAAATAGCGGCACGACAATACCCGCTTGATGCCCAAAGAAGAAGACATCCCAAACTATTCCAAGTGCCAAAGAAGTAAGCGCCAATATGGCCGGCTTAATCATTTTGGCTACAGGTATCGGACTCGTATCCATGAGGTTCATAGTATTCGTTTAATATTGAGCCGGTTTATATCAATTTTTTAAGCAAATCGTCAACGGACAGCTCTTCAATCTCACCAGTGTCTCGTGGTCGCAATTCAACAATGCCATCACCCGCAGTACGCCCAACTGTAACGCGATATGGCATCCCCAATAGGTCCGCATCCTTGAATTTCTCACCAGGCCCCTTGTCACGATCGTCCATTAGCACCTCAACCCCAGCCTCTTCGAGCTTGCCATAGATCTCAACTGCAAGTTTCTGCTGAACCTCGTCGGCCCACTTCACAGGAACGATGTGTACCTTGAATGGCGCGACAGATTCTGGCCATTTGATTCCATTCTCGTCGTGATGAACTTCTACGATCGACCCCATGACTCGCGACGGACCGATTCCGTAACACCCCATGATGATCTCTGTCATCTTTCCGTCTCCACCTTGCAACTTGAAATTAAACGCAGTCGTAAATTTCGTCTTCAATGGGAAAATATTTCCAACTTCAATAGCTTTGTTAACTTGAATCTTGCCATCCTTACAACTTGGACACGCATCACCCTCTTTCACCTCAGCAATTTCCTTGTTCTCAGCAAATCCGCAATCACAGTGGAAGATCAAATCCTCTCCGGACTCAGTGAACACCTGATACTCATGCGAATACTTCGAAAACACTCCACCATCTGCCTTCACGAGCTTGGCATCCAACCCACACCGCTTAAAAATGTTCGCGTAGGCCTCCTGACTTCTTAGGTAGTAGTTATCAAAGTCCTCCTCGGTCAGATGGAAGCTGTACAGGTCCTTCATAGAAAACTCACGCCCCCTCAACAACCCCGACTTTGCACGCGGCTCGTTTCTAAACTTATCTTGAATCTGATAAACGGCAACTGGGAAATCTTTATACGAGGTTACAAGCTGCTTTACGAGCGGCGTAACAATCTCTTCACCGGTCGAGCTCAATGCAAGCTCCTTGTCCCCTGCCCCTGTGAGCTTGAACAAAATATCATCCATGGCTTCCCATCGATCTGTCTTGATGTAGTTTTCTTTCGGATGAAGCGCCGGCATCAAAATCTCTTGTCCGTCAATCGCGTTCATCTCCTCCCGCACAATCTGCTGTACGTTTTTCAACACACGCAAACCTAGCGGCAGGTATGTGTAAACACCTGACATCACCTGATTTATGAAACCGCCTTGTACCAACAACCGAGCATTAGCTGAATCGGCGTCATGTGGCACACTCTTATTAGTCTTTCCGAATAGTTTTGAGTAGTACATATTGTGCTCATGGTAGCCAAAAAGCAGTATAAAGTCTAGAAATATGCAAAACACCCGAGCCTAGGCTCGGGTGTTTTTATCCTAAGGGTCTCTATTTTGTCCAAGTCACGCCCAAAGTAAGATCAATATCATCCTTTACCGCATTGTCTCCAAGGCTTGCGAAGAACTTCCCTGACTGCGCATTGACGCCCCATTTTGTGCGGTCGATAGTCGCATCACCAGTAAGATGTATCATGTTCTCCTCAGTCTCAATGATCACGGGAAACGATACCCCGCGAGTAATCTCGCGCATAGTAAGGTCCCCATTCAATGTCTGCAATCCGTCCTCTGCGGTTTCCAACGACGTGAACACAAACTTTGAAGTTGGATACTCCTCAACAAAGAAGAAATCCTCGGACTTCAAGTGAGCAAGCAAACCACCAGACTTTTCCGCTGGGAGGTCGAGCGACGTGATTGTCTCCATGTCCATTATGACAGAACCGGATACGATCTTGCCCTCAACGATGGACACGCTCCCCTCTGATATCACGATCTCACCATTGTGACCCTGCTTTGTAATCTTCTCAGCAGCCCAAGCGACCTTGCTAATGTTCGAGTCAATCATGTACTCGCCGTCCTGCAATTCATCTGCCATAGCCTCTGCCTCCTCAGGAGCGATCTCCATCTCCACAACTGGTTCCGTCTGACTACATCCCGCACCAACAAGCGCGAGGGTCAGGAATAACATTGATAGTTTTTTCATAGTGTCTGGATTTTACCAAAGAGAGAAAGGCGGAACAAGTACGTATGTTACGGACAAACAAAAAACACCACCTGCGTGATGTCGTTTGCTTGGAGCGGGAAACGAGGTTCGAACTCGCGACCTCTTCCTTGGCAAGGAAGCGCTCTACCACTGAGCTATTCCCGCTCGCAAAAGCCATGTTATCCAAGCTATCGTGATTTGTCCATCCCGCTCTCGACAAATCGTATGTTTTCTGCTATATTCAAGCCTGAGCGCAGTGAAATGAGTGAGATTTGTGAGAAGGATCGAGGAGCGAAGTAAGTAGTATCTTTATACTACGTCGAGCACCGCAGATCCTGAACGCAAAGGTCGCCATTTCACAAGCGAAGCCCGCCGCGGTGATGGAATGGTAGACATAGGGGACTTAAAATCCCCGGGCCTTTGGCCGTGCGGGTTCAATTCCCGCCCGCGGTACCAAAAAGACATTGAGTATTCTCGATGTTTTTTTGTTATACTGTCCATACCATTACTAAACTCAAGCTATGAGCGCATTACCCGCGAATCCGTTCGCACCTGTGAATGAAGCGGTCGTGGAGCCAGAGCGAATCGTGGAGGCTGTTATCAAAGACGAAGATGCAGTTATCGATGTCGGTCTACGCCCACAATCGTTGGAGGAGTTCATTGGCCAAGAGAAGTTGAAGGGTAACCTTCGCATTTTTATTGACGCCGCAAAAAAGCGCGGCGACGTTCTGGATCATATTCTGTTATACGGAAATCCAGGACTTGGAAAGACAACTCTCGCACATATAATCGCGAACGAGGCTGAGTGCAATATCAAAGTAACGTCAGGTCCCGCACTCGAGCGCGTTGGAGATCTTGCCGCGATACTGACGAATCTCCAAGAAGGCGACGTCTTGTTTATCGACGAGATCCATCGCATGAACAAAGCGATCGAGGAAGTGCTCTACCCTGCCATGGAAGACTGCGCACTGGACCTTGTAGTCGGGAAAGGGCCAACGGCACGAATGATCAGGCTCGCACTCGAAAAGTTCACCATCATCGGGGCCACAACTCGTATGAGTTTACTATCGTCACCACTTCGAGATCGATTTGGTGGCGTACATCACCTCACATTCTACTCACCAGAGAACATGAAGAAGATCGTCGCGCGTTCAGCTGGTATACTAGAGGTACCGATCGACGAGCCATCGCAAGAGATTATCGCAAACCGATGTCGACGCACACCGCGAATCGCCAACCGGTTACTCAAACGTGTTCGAGACTACGCGCAGGTGAAGCATGACGGCAACATCGTGTCAGATGTAGCCGACGCAGCACTCGACGCACTCGAGATCGACGCGCACGGAATGGATGCGGTTGATCGACAAATCCTCAACACTATCATCGACACCTTCCAGGGCGGACCAGTCGGGCTCAACGCACTAGCCGCGGCAACAGCTCAGGAAGAAAAGACTATCGAGGACGTGTACGAGCCCTTCCTCATGCAACTCGGCTTCCTGAACAGGACGCCGCGCGGTCGCATGGCAACCGGTAAGGCTTACGACTACCTTGGAATCAAACCACCATCAACATTACTATGATCCCCGTCAGCATTCTCCTAATTGTATTCGTCGCGTTCATGCTCATGGTCTTGTTGTACACATTTTTCAACGTGTACCACATGATCCGATTCGGAGAAGCTCGCCCAAGGACCGTAGTGATCGTGGTTATCTACCTACTTTGTTTGGCTAGTATCCTTGCATGGTCAGGTTATCTAATTTTCCAAGCCGACTGGACTGCGTCTATACAGATTATTCCGGACGTACCTCTCCTCCCGTAATATGTTACACACCGCACATCTCCCAAACAGCAGACCAGGAGAAAAAACCGTTTTGTTTCTACGACGACACTGGGTCGGCGTGGTTAAGTTGGTTGCGATCACTCTAACTGCTGCAATAGCGCCAGTACTCGTACAGTTCATGCTAGGTTACGTTGCGCCCGCAGCTCTTGCTGCACCTGCAGCCGACGCCATCAGCGCAGTATTCCTTTCTATATACTATCTCGCGATCATCACATTCTTCTTCCAAGAGTTCATAGACTACTACTTGGACACGTGGATCGTGACAACAGAGCGAATCATCAACATAGAACAGCACGGACTCTTCCAAAGGGTCGCGTCCGAGATGCACCTTCCACTAGTGCAGGACTCCTCCGCCGAAATCAAAGGTGCACTGCACACATTTCTAGACTACGGAGACGTGCACATCCAGAGCGCAGGGGAAGCAAAACGATTCCACTTCAAGAACGTCGCGCATCCAGAGCGCGTGCGAGTGACGATCTTGAGACTTGCCGAGAACGATCGACTAAGAGAAGAACATAAACCGCCATCGCACATAATCGGAAACTAAAAAGAGGCGCGAGCCTCTTTTTTGACTACCAAGTGTGGCTATTCCACGCCCAGTAACTCAACTTCTTAACGTTATCGAAACTCTCACCGCGAGACTCCGATCCGAACACGACTACAATCAACTCTTTCTCCTCCGCATCCTTGGATGGTCGCAGCATCTCCACCACATTCCACCGCGACTCGTGTAAATATCCCGTCTTCCCTGCCATCACCCACACATCGTCGTACTGAGGCTTGTATAACATCCAGTTAGTCGTCGTGATCTGACGGTCTTCCCCGTCCGATCCCGCGATAGACATCCGCACAGTCTGTGTTGTCTCACGAACGAGCTCGTTGCCGGTGAACACGTGCCGCGCTAACTCAGCAACCTCACGTGCGGTCGATACATTCTCGATCTCGATACCAGTTGGGTCAACCAAAGTCGTACGTCGCAGCCCCATCATCCGCACTCGATCGTTCATGTAACCCATAAACGATGTACCGGAGGCTCCAAGCGTCCTTGAAATCGCGTTCGCTGCGTTATTCGCCGAACCTACCAGCGTTGCAGACAACAAATCGCCCACTTTAAAGCTCGTACCGTCCTCAACCCACAACCGAGCGCCTCCAACATTATCCTCGTCACGTACCGCCCACTGTTTTTCAAAATCATTTGTCTGCTTGGTGATCACGTCAGAGGTCACGAGCTTGGTTATGCTCGCAATCGGCCATTCCTGATCTGCCTTGTTAGCACCAAGTATCTTTCCTGAGTTCTTATCGACGACTATCCACGCCTCAGCGTCGATCAACGGCTGCTCAACATTCGCTCGAACAGGTGGCTCAACCGCAGGCGCATAACTCGCAAGCTCCGACATAGACTGCCACCCGTATTGCCGCGCCCAATCCTCAAAGTTGATCAAGAACCCAGAAGCCGATCCCAGTATAGCGTCACCATTCACATCAAACGCAGCCTGCAAGTCAGTCCGCATGTCATAAACCCGCTGCAAACGATCCGGCATAGCAAAAGCCGTGCTCGGTACGAGCAACAGCAGAATCGCCAAAGTTGATACTAAGTATTTCATCGTTTAGCAAGCTGTTCGTAACCTGGCCCACCCGGGTCTACAATGCCAAGGGTTCCTAGATCAGCATATGTCTCAAGTCGCACATGCAAATCCTCCCAGTTTTCGCTGGTGCCGATCTCGTCAATCACTCGCAGTAAAATATATGTGTTCACCCCCGTCTCGCCCGTACCCGTGTCTGCAATGATCGGCTGCTTAGAATCGTACAGTTCTGGAATCATCTGCGCACCATGACATCCACCGAGCAACAGAATTGTATGCTCGTTCATCTTGTCTTTAGCAAGCTCATACAATCTCGCCATATCACTCTCATGGCCTCGAAGTTGAATCATTGTAAAATGTTCATCTCCAATGCGTTTCTGTAAATCTTCATTACCCCAGTCTTCGGAGTTCGCGATCACGATCGGCACACGTTGGTTTTCTTCCATGCCTTCAATGAGCTGACCCTCACCCTGACCGTCATCCACTGGAAGATTCCAACTCTCATCCTGGCCTCTATCCATTGGGTTCGCGCTTACAATGGCTCGATTCAAAACGCCACGCTCATCAAACTGAAACTTTTTATCCTCAGGCCGTCCCTCGCTACGTGCCTTCAAAGTCCTCATGACACCAATCTCCTCTGCCTCGTTCGCAGTAATAACTAGCACTCCTCCGGACAGGTCACGAAAGTTCTCGATCCCAGCCGGCTCTACGTACTCACGCTCTTCTCTACCTTCTGGAGTCGGCTCCACAGCACAACCCTCACCAAGTACCACAGCTCCGACTGCCGCAGCTGCCGCGCCTCTCATAAATTCTCGTCTATTCATTTTTCCCATATGAAAACAGTATATCAAAAAACCGAGGTCGAGCCTCGGTTTTACCACCGTTTGATCAATTCTACTCCAGTATAAAAGTACTTCAATATCTCGTCATATGTCGACCCGTCGTCCGCCATACAAAGCGCACCGCCTGCCGACAATCCAACTCCGTGTCCCCACTTCACTCGTCCAACTTCACACGGAACACTCACCGACTGCGCGTACGGAACTTCTCGTCCCCACACGCTCTTCCATGATCGCGTCCTTCCGTCTGATCGCGAGAAGTATGCCGCGATGATAGTCTCACCGTCATATTGAACCGTCTGCCCCGCAGTGTCGATCACCGCCTTCACCACATTCGGTCGTCGAGTTTCCGCACCGTACCCGTGATACACCTGGTCGTACGTGCTCGACCGCATGTCTATATGCTCACCCGCGTACTTTGTCTTTGTCTCCCACGCATATGTCGCGTATGTCCGAGCCGACGTGTACAGGGTCTTGTGATATTCCTCAGGTGCATAGTCGCTAGTCTCGTCGATACCGCGCAAATATTTCTCCATCGGCAACTCGTTGATCAACCATGTTCGATCTTTCACGTCGTTGAACCGAACTTCCAGTGTGTCTCGGAAAGTATTGTCGTTCAAAGATGTATTCCACGACCGCACATCGTCACGACTCGATATCGTGAAGATCGTGTCCTCGTTCTTTCCCTCAAACCGTAGGAACGAATCTGCGACATGCAAAATATCTCCTGATTTGAAAACGTATTTCGATCCATTAAAGTTCACCTCCATCCCCTGTCCCGCCGGAATCACGAATCGCTCGTATCCAACATCAGACTCTACAACTGTCACCTCTGTGTTCGCAGTAAAGATCGCCGCCGCTTCCAAGATCTCGATCCCAACTCGCACGCGAGGCTCTTCAATCTTCACACCCTCGCGGTAAACAGTCTGAGTCAATGGTGCAGCTTTCTTTGGTGAATCCAGAATCTCCGCTGCATTGCTCGTAACATTCACCGGAATCTCGACAATCGCATCGGGAATCACCACTCCATCGGCAACCAGTTGAAACGCTGCGGTATACGACCCTGTCTGGTGAGGTGCACGGAAAGTGAAGTCAATCCGCTCAACGAGGCCAGGTGTTACCACCTTCCCGGCTGAAGTCTTTGCAACGTTTTTCGATGTCCACGAAGGATGATAGTACGAGATCTCTGTGTTAGCCGCAGCCAATGCTGATGCAACAGGCGTCAATTCGTATGCGCTCCAAGCTTCCGTCCCCGAATTCTTGAAACTCGCACGAAGCGAAACCTCCTCATTCGCTCTTACTGTTACTTGTTTTGTACTCTTCATTAGCAGAAAACCGTCATATCCAGCAATATCCAGCTCGTCATTGCGAGCCGAGTCATCGCTAGATGGCGAAGCAACCTTTTCGTTTGAGCTAACATCAGCCGTTTCTCCGCTAACTACAGTCACATTCACCGCAACTGACCCACCAAGCCAAGACACATCCTCCGCAGAAATACGGAAATGCTCAGTTAATTCGCCTTCAAACCCTGGTGGCCCAAAAACAAAAAGTTCCACCGTACCAGTTTGGCCAGGCGCAACTGACGATTCCATTAATGTCCCTACTTGGTGATCCGACCGCCACTTTGGACCGCGGAGAGGGCTCACATGATACTTGGGCTCGTATGTGTACGCCGAAATGTAGTTTGCGCCTTCACGATACCAAGTCTCACTCCCCGTGTTTTTTACCTTAATCCGTACCGCTTTTGCTTCCCCATTACTAACAGTTACATGTCCGGGCTCTGTGATCACTACTAAACCGTCGTACCCTGCCCGCGCGTGGGCAGTTGGAATCCCTAGCATTGCATTCGTTACGCTCGCCACGCTGAACGAAACTGGAACGTTCTGTGCCTCCATCGACACGTTTAATGATGATTCAAAGAATGACAATGCAAGGGACATGGCAACCAAAAGAAAAAACGCGGCAAGAACATGAGAAACCAACTCCCAACGGTCAGTCAGGATATCTTTCATACTCTTGTCACGCTTCATCTCAAAGTTCGCAACATGATGTTCATGTGCGCGCTTGATAGTTTCGTGAAGGTTACGGTCTTCAAACATCATTTGTACTATGATCTATCATCGCGGTAAACACACAATAACACGAAAAAACCCGTTTGTCAAGTTGTGAATACAATAATTATGCATGCAGAGATAGCTATCTAGTCAGGTATCGTACATTGTACCAGCTGTGTCACTGGGCGCAGAATATAGTACACTGTCCTCATGTCACAGCTTAAGAGCATCGCCTCAAATACAATCGTGCAGTTAATAGGCCGAGTAGTCGGTACAGTTTTTGGCATCCTCACGATTGCAGTGCTCACAAGGTCACTCGGGGCAGACGGTTACGGACAGTTCACGCTTGCAATCACCTTCCTTGCGATAGCGGGCGCGCTCGCAGACTTTGGCTTCACGTTGACGACCACTCAGATGATCTCGGAAAAAGGCGCAAACGAAAGTAAGATCGTCAGCAACGCGTTTACACTACGGATGATCACTGGCCTCACTTTCTTCACGCTCGCCGTGATCGTGAGTATCTTCATGCCATACGACGCAATCGTGAAGCTCACCATCATCGTCGGTTCGTTCTCCTACTTCTTCATGACGAGTTCGCAGATGCTGATTGGCGTGTACCAAAAACACATGGCCATGTGGCGACCGGCGTTGGCAGAAGCCGTGAGTCGTGGGCTAATTTTCATCATCATTATCATCCTCGCCGGTGTAGCACCTACAGTTCCCAACATGATGGGAGCGTTCGTAGTTGGAAACTTGCTCTTGCTGATCATGAACGTTGGGTTCGCGCAAAAGTACGCACCGGTAAAGCTCGCATGGGACAGCAAGATCATCAAAGCCTACATTTCCCGATCGTGGCCTATCGCGATCTCAATATTTTTCAATCTTCTTTACCTTAAAGGCGACATCATCTTCCTTTCCTTCTATCGAGACACCGCAGAGATCGGACTTTACGGTGCGGCATACAAAGTACTCGACGTAGTGAGCGTTATTCCTACTATGTTCATGGGATTGATTCTACCGTTGCTCGTTCGCGAGTGGTCGAATCGATCTGCAAAGAAAGTGCACGAGCTGCTTCAACATGCTCTCGACTTCTTTGGCCTCATGGCATTTCCAATGCTCGGCGGTGCGCTAATACTAGCAACCCCAATTATGACGCTCGTCGCCGGAGCCGAGTTTGAAGGGTCTGGTCAGTACCTGCAAGTCCTCATGATCGCAAATACGGTCGTCTTCTTTGGTGTACTCTTCGGTCACGCAATCGTCGGTATCAACAAACAAAAGTTCATCCTCCCTGCGTACATCGTCACTGCGATAGTAACGACAGTCCTGTACCTGATTACGATTCCGAAATTTGGCGCACTCGGTGCTGCGTGGTCAACGGTTGCAGCCGAGATCCTGATCGCGTTAATGACAACATCGACCGTGATGTACTTCACGAAATTCCGTCCAAAGCTCCGAAACACTTTTGTATACCTAATCTCAACAGCGTTAATGACTACGCTCGTATGGTTTGGGGCGCAGAATATTGATCTAACGCCATTCAACCTACTTGCCCTCATAGCAACAGCCGTAATCGTATACACCCTTGCCGTACTTGCCCTTGGTGGTGTAAAACGAGAGACAATAAGACTGATAACAGGAAAGTCATGATCTGGTTGCTAACCGGAATATTATTGGCGATGTATTCGTACATCTGTTGGAGGTCCGTTCGTAACGGGCTTCTTGTTTTGATTGGCGCATTACCGCTCTACCTTATTAAGCTCGACCTCTTTTCGATCCCAACTACAGTGCTCGAGCTGATGATTGGCGTGGTGTTTATTTTCTGGGCTGCGAGCCTCCTCAAGAAAAAGTTTGTCATTGCGAGCGGTAGCGAAGCAACCTCAATAAGCAATGCTCAAGATTCGAGCTTATCGAGATTGCTTCCATTCGTCGCAATGACAAGAACGATCGCAAGGGCACCGAAACTGAATCTAGTACTCCTTGGAACGGTCCTGATAATAATCGGCGCAATCCTCGGTCTCTCGCAAACGAGTGATCTTGCAAGCTCGCTCAATGCTGTGAAGAGTTTCTTGATTGAGCCGATCCTTGTCGGCGCGATGATCTTTAGCGTGGAGTCGCGCAGCAAGAAAATAAAACTCAACGACTGGATGTTCGCACTCGCAGTTCCAATGTCGATCTTGAGCCTCTATGCAATCTTCCAATGGCTTACAAGCTTCGGGATTCCCGACGCGTGGTTCCTTGAGCGACGCGTAACCTCTTTCTTCCCCTACCCCAACGCGCTCGGCCACTTTGTAGCACCGATCGTAACGCTCATGATCGTCTGGTTCATGCAGCGCGGAGTCCGCAGACTTGGCGTACGCGATATCCTACTCCTCTCAACGATCCCGCTCGGACTCATTGCACTCTTCCTGTCGCAAACCGAGGCAGCATGGGTCGCAATAGCCGCCACCGTCGTGATCGCTGGCATCGTAATCAACAAACATCGCAAAGCATGGATTGCGATCGCGATACTCGGTGCGATCTTTTCTGTTACCGTACCGCAAGCACGCCACAAGCTCATGCTCAACGACTGGTCCGGACAAACACGAACCGCTCAGTGGAAAGAGACATCAAACTTTTTATCAAACTCACACCAAAACTTCCTACTCGGCGCCGGACCCAACAACTACCCAACCGCAATCGCGCCATACCACACCCACGAGCACCTAGAGATTTTCCAACAGCCCCACAACATCTTTCTAAACATCTGGGTCGAGTACGGGCTACTCGGTCTCACTGGATTCTTGATCCTGACATCGGCAATAATCAGCAAGATATTCCGATCGAAACCCAGTGCGTCATTGCGAGCGGTAGCGAAGCAACCTTTTCGTTTCAGCGGTTTAAGCAATGCCAGCATCACAAGCAACCCAGCAACGCTAGCTATCACCGCAGCATTACTCGAGATGTCCATCCACGGCCTTGTTGACGTTCCCTATTTCAAAAACGATCTCTCAGTTCTAGTTTGGGCCCTAGTAGCGCTATTACTGATTTCAAGTTACGATACAGAACAGTAGAATCAACCATCACCGCTTTCCGTGGAGGTCAGCATGCAACGAGATCAGTACATCCGTCGAATCAAGCAAGCAAGTCGCATTCCGCACGGCCGCCTTCCGACTCGCAAGGTGGACAACGGCCTCATCCGCATCACGGTCGCGATCCTTCGCAAGATCGTTCATGGACGAGGCAAGATGATCAACAGGTTCCCTGAACTCTGTGCTGCAGCAATCAGCTGGGCCCAGATGTGCTACGCGTGCGACTGCGCATCAAACCTGAAGATCACGCTGCCGACTACAGAAAGTCAGCTACAGCACGAAGGCGCTCGCGACACGCTACTGAGCGTCGCGCTCGACCTGGAAGAGCTCTACAACTAAAACACCGCGGGCTCGCGGTGCGTTTTTTTTATTTAAGCTGATCTACAATGAACTCTATCTTCTCCACCCCAATCACATTAGGTTTTTCCAATATCCTCTTCATAATATCGTTTCGACCGAGTCCATGCTCGTCATGAAGCTCATTCGCAGCCTTGATAACGAGTCCAAAATGCGGCCCCGGGTCGAATCCCATCTTTATTAAGTCGCGACCGTTAATTACATCTTGGGGCGGACCATGGTGAATGTCCAAATCCTTAGCACGCTCAACAAACCACTTACTCGAAACTGGATCCTTGCCTACAAATCCTTCTGGGAAAGGTCCGCGACCAAGCGAGTCAGCCTCGGCAACCCAGGAAAGCATCTCAATATTTGCTGGCTTGAGCTTTCGTGCCAAATTTCGAAAGTCGCCATCACTAAACGCCTCATCAGTATCGCGCTTCTTCCAACACGGATATGGATACATGTGATATTTCACCAAAGGCGTCACAGCATCGGAATATTTTGTTAGCCCCATTGCTCCCAAAAATGACTTTACACGAAGACTGCCCGCAGCAGGATGCCCTGGCGACCGAATTCGGCCATCAACAACTTTGGTAGTCTCAGGTTTTCCGCAATCATGACAAAATCCTCCAAGCACAAGCGTTAATCGATCGTCGTCGTCCAGATCTTCCCGTTCCGCTATCAACACAGCTTCGTCTGTCACCCACATTGCGTGATTCCAAACACATCCCTCGGGATGCCATTCAAATTCCTGTTCAGTATCTACCATATCCTGCACCAACGGCATGTCATCTTTAAATACTCCGATGCGGTAAGCAAGGTCGAGCCCTATCGATGGCTTGTGCGCTTTCAAAAATAGTTTACGCCACTCTGTACGCTTACGATCGATTGAAAGCTCGTGCAATTGCGGGCTCATAGACTTCATCAATGCCTCCGTAGTCTCGTCCACCGTAAGCTCGAGCCGTCCCGCTAACTGCACTCCACGTAAAACGCGTAGCGGATCCTCAGCGAACGTCTGCTTGTCTACGATCTTGAGCAATTTGCCATTGAGATCGTCGCGCCCGCCATACGGATCGTGGATCGTACCATCAAGAATATCCTCCAGCATCGCATTGATCGTAAAGTCCCGACGCTTCAAAGCATCCTCAATGCTCATATCCGGATCAACATTCACATCAAACCCCTTATGCCCCGCCCCGATCTTAGAATCCTTCCGAGGTAACGAGATATCAACGTCCATATCCTCCACATGCGTATGCAAAACCCCAAACGCAGTCCCCATCTCCTTCACTTCCTTAAAATGAGACTCAACAATCACCTTAAGAGCCTTCGCCTCCACACCATGCACCTCGATATCAATATCCTTAGCGTCGATCTCGAGAATCCGATCTCGAACAGTCCCGCCAACAAAATAAGCGCGGCCTTTATTAAGCCACACGGTTTCTGCAAATGATTTCAGTTGTGATTCGATGATGGTGTTCATGTGTGAGTATTGTAACAAAGTTTGCTTAGTATAGGCGATTGACACTGACGCAAGATCTTGTTACGTTGACCACGCAGCCAAATAGCTGTCGTACAAGGACAATTCTTGTACGGTCCCTATAGGAGGACATGATGGCTGACCTTACGGAACTGGAACGTCTCGATCAAACCGATAAACAGCGCGAAATCACACAGAGTGAAGGCATGTGCACGTTCGAGCTGTCCTACGCTGCGTATTTCCTGCCAAAGGAGATGATGGAAGATGCTGTACGTCACCGCATCCTGATTCTACGCGAACTCGGGATCGATCATGTTAGGTGGCGCTCAGTGAAGGTCATTGCCATGCCCCCTGTCACCGATGGACGCGCCCTCTTCCCTGTCACGCGCACCGGAGAACATGACGAAAGTGCCACAGAGCAGACTCGCAGGGTCTGGGTAACGGCTCGCGGATCACACAGGGCAATTGGCAACTTCGTAGTGCAGGCTAGGTGTGCGTTGTTCCAGCATCCAGACGAAGAACGAGGATGGGAGCCCGGAGCAGTCTCGCTCAATTGGATGTCCGAGGACAGCGACGACGGTCCCAATCCGATGGACTTCCGATTCGAGCACGGCATTGAAGACGGTGTATTTAAAACCACCATCAAGTACATCCCGTAGAAACGACTTACGCCTCACGAGTTGAGCCACCGGCTCCTCGTGAGGGCGTTTTTTATTTAAAAGCAAAAGCCGCGATCCCGTAGGTCCACAGCCATGCTCCTTTCGGATGACTGCAGCCGGGTCGCGGCTAGTTGAGGTCGGGCCAGTGGAGGTCCTCCGCCTGGATCTCGCGAGCGCGAGGGATCTCGGCTTCGAGCTTGAACTTGCGAACGATCTCGACGAAGAGGTCGACGTCGTAGTCCTCCTCGTCCGGGTCCAAGTGGAGCAGGGCGAGCAGGCACACGACCGTGGTCCGAAGGTCGCCGTTCCCGAGCGTCCACTCCGTGAGGGTGTCGCTCTCGTCCAACGCCGCGAGAACCGCCACGTCACCGTGGCTGCCTCGCTCGAACGTGAACGTGTCCAGGAGTCCTGTGAGATCGCCGGTCAAACCGGTCAGATCTCCCCAGACGGAACCGGCGTTTCCGGTGAGGCCCGAGGCGTCTCCGTAGGTGTCGGTGTTGGGACCGTTGACGTTCGTCAGGCCCTCAGCTTTGATGAGGTCAGTATGGTGTTGAGGCATCTCTCTCCGTTGCTTGCATACCGGTCTATCCAGTAGCAATTTGCACACCCCTTATACCAAATATTTGGCGTTTTGTCAAGTGTAAAGAGATGCCTTGTTTTAATTTATAAAAACAAAAACGTACGCGCAATGCGTACGTTTTTGCGGACCCACTTCGTTCGCTTCCGCGAACTACGTTAGGGGCATCCCACCAAGTCCTGTTAGATACTCCAACAAGGCATAGTGGGATACAACCCCCAACGTAGCTCCCTAAAGAGCGAAGTGGGATGGCGGAGAGGAAGGGATTCGAACCCCCGGAACCACTTGCGTAGCTCACTTGATTTCGAGTCAAGCCCATTCGACCACTCTGGCACCTCTCCGTGAGGCGTGAGGAATGTATCACGATCCCGCGTTTGGATCAATCCCAAACAATCTTGAACACCCCACTCTAGAAAAACAATACCCGCCCTTTTCGGGTGGGTTCTAGAACTAGTATGTCATGCGGAGTGGAGCGATGTCAAAAAAATAATCTTCCACAAATTGAAATTTGCCGAATTGCAAAATTGAAAATGTGTATTTTACTCACTTGGGCCTCCTTCCCTTTATTGGTATACTGCCTTCATATATGAAGAATAATAATCGATCCATTACAAAGGCGATCATTCCTGTTGCTGGGATTGGAACTCGCTTCTTACCTGCTACAAAAGCCCAGCCAAAAGAAATGCTTCCTATTGTCGACAAGCCTGTGATCCAGTACATCGTGGAAGACATGGTGTCGGCGGGAATTAAAGACATTATCTTTGTTACCTCCATGGGAAAACGGGCGTTAGAAGATCACTTCGACCGCAACTTTGAGCTTGAATACCGGCTTGCGCAGAAAGGCAAGAAACAGGAGCTCAAAGAAATCTCTAAAATAGGAAAACTCGCGAACTTCGCCTTTGTTCGACAAGATAAACCACTTGGCGACGGTCACGCGATACTCTCAGCCCTCCCATTCGTGGACGACGACGAGGATGTGATGATCATGTTTGGAGACGACCTTGCAGTCGGACTCGCAAGTGACCTCATTGAAACATTCGAGAAGCACAAAGAGCCGGTTCTGGGAGTGCTCGAAGTTCCAAAGGACGAAACACATCGCTACGGAATCATCGGAGGAGAGAAAATCAACAAGAAACTTTGGCGCGCGAACTCTTGGATCGAAAAACCAAAGAGCAACCCGCCCTCTAACCTTGCATGGCAAGGAAGCGCTATCCTGAGCCATGAACTTCTCAAGCGACTCAAGAAAACAAAGCCCGCAAAGGACGGAGAGATCCGACTAGCTGGAATGTACGAAGCGTATTTCAATGAAGGCGGAACGCTCAACGCGCATATAATCGACAATGTACGCTTTGACTGTGGAAACAAGCTCGAATACTTGAAAGCAAATATCTACTTCGGAATGCAACGACCAGAGTTCAAGAGTGAGATCAAAAAATACATCAAAAAGCTGAAGTAATATGAAGCGCTTCAACCTCGCCATCATTACCCTCATGACCGTAAGCCTTGTTGTCTTACCAGGACTTGGATGTCGTGGTGGGAATAAGGAAGAGCGAGCAGGGCTGCAACCAGTCGAGCTCACTTACTGGCGCGTCTTTGATGGGTCTGACACATTCACAAAAGTCATCGATAGCTACCGTGCGCGACACCCTAACGTCCGCATCAACTACAGAAAACTCCGATTCGATGAGTACCAGGACGAGCTATTACAGGCATTCGCGGAGGATCGTGGGCCAGACATGTTCTCGGTGCACAACACCTGGATGAAGGGATACCTACCGTTGATTGAACCGCTACCAGACTCAGTTCGACTTTCATACACTGAACTACAAGGAACTCTCAAGAAAGAAAGTGTCGTTGTTGTAAGAAATGAGCCTACGCTGAGCTTGCGATCGTTAACGGATCAGTTCGTATCAGTTGTTCCTGAGTATGTTGTCTACCCATCAGAATCTGAAGGTGCAGTGACAAATAAAATTCACGGACTTCCACTATCCGTAGATACACTCGCGCTTTTCTACAATAAGGACATACTCGACGCTGCAGGATTGCCACAGCCTCCATCAACGTGGGAACAATTCCAGGAGCAAGTTGTCGAGCTTACAAAGTACGATGCAAATGGTGACGTCGCACAGTCAGCAGCAGCGTTCGGATACGGGAGCAACGTCGAGCGGTCCTCAGACATCATCTCGTTGCTCATGATGCAGAGTGGTGCGACCATGACAGATTCCCGAGGAACGGCGAGGTTTGCAGAGGTGCCATCGGGTGCGTCACAACAGTCGCTCCCCTCTTTAGAGGCAACGCGGTTCTATACAGACTTCGCAAACCCAAGTAAGGAGGTTTACACGTGGGATCCAAGCTTCCCGAATAGCTTTGATGCTTTCGCGGCCGGACAAACAGCATTTTTCTTTGGCTACAGCTACCACATGCCTTCCATAAAGGCTCGAGCGCCAAAACTGAACTTTGCAGTATCACCAATGCCACAGATCTCAACGGACCCACGCTCACAGATCAACTTTGCAAACTTCTGGATTGAGACAGTCTCAAAGAAAACAGAAAATGTAGACTGGGCATGGGACTTCGTACAGTTTGCGGCGAAAGAAAAGTACGTCTCCGCCTTCTTAAAAGAGGCGGGTCGACCAACTGCACTCCGATCAGTCGTGCTTGAACAACGCGAAGACTTTGACCTCTCAGTATTCGTAGATCAGGTGCTTTCAGCTCAAGCCTGGTACAATGGAGAAGATGCAACGGCCTCGGAGAATGCAATGGAGAAGATGCTCGACGATATAGTCGATGGTACATCTGAAATCGGAGAGGCCCTTGGTATAGCTCAACAACAAGTTAACCAGACGCTATGATCCCATTTATCAAGACAGCACTCGCTGCCTCAGCCAATCCAAGCGTCCCATCTACACCGTTTGGTAGTGGTGTAGCTCCTACGCTGATACCTGAATGTGCACTGAGGACAGATGGCGCCGAAAGCCTTGAGTGTGTCTTGGAGCTATTCGTGAACATCAGCCAGGTGTTACTCGGAGTTGTGGGATCCGTACTGCTCGTCGTATTCGTATACGGTGGTCTGATGTACATCTTCTCGCAAGGTGAGCCGGGACGAGTCGCCAAAGCTCAAAAGGCGCTTACAGGAGGAGTGGTTGGCATGATGATAGTATTCTCGGCATTCGCTGGAATATCGTTCGCAGTCTCAGCGCTTCGAGGAGAACCGGACCTGATTGCAAGTGAATACGTCACATGTGGCGTGACTCCTGAAGAACAACAAGCGGCTAATACATTGCAGTGTGCACCAGGAGAATATTTCTGCTCAGGCGGTGCCTGTTGTGCAAACGGAGACTGTAGTGATCCAAATGCAGACGCTCAAACATCCATTACACCAGCAAATCCGTAATATGAACTCACTGACTAAAAGAACATTACAGGGATTTACAGCTATAACAGCAGCCGTATTCCCGATTGTCACCCACGCGGCAACTCTTTATAACCCACTTGGAGAGATGAGTATTCCGCAGCTTATTGGTCGTGTTATCCAGCTAGTACTAGGTATTTCCGGATCGCTTGCTTTGCTCATGTTTGTCTACGGTGGATTAATTTGGTTGACGGCGTCGGGCGAACCTGGGAAAATTGAGAAAGGAAAGAAGACACTGATCTGGGCAACAATAGGAATCGGTGTCCTATTTGGGTCATTCGCACTTGCGAACTTTGTTGTCACTGGCCTTGGTGCTGCAGTTGTACCGCCAACACCTACTCCATAAAAATAAATATTTTACAAAACTATGACAAACGTATTTAGACATTTATTGGCGCCTATCGCGATCATAACTATGATCTTCGGTGGAGCACTCGCTCTTGCAGCGCCAGGCTTCGTTAACGAAGCGAGCGCAGCATCATCCACACTTACAACAGGAGACATTCTCCCATCAACATTCAGCGGAGAGACAGGGCTCGGTAACCGAGACCTGAAGTCCACAATTGGTGGCATCATCCGTTCAGCACTTGGATTCCTTGGAGTCATTGCTGTGGTGATCATGCTATACGGTGGTTTCCTCTGGATGACAGCTGGTGGAAAAGAAGAGCAGGTAAAGAAAGCGCAGCAAGTGATTGTTGCAGGAGCAATTGGACTCGCGATCATCTTGTCCGCATGGGCAATCACGACGTTCATCGTCACAGAGTTGATTGGTGCAACAAGCGCGCCAGCAGTTTCCCTCTAAAGTTCAGGCAGCAGGCTCCCCTGCTGCCATGACGTGAGCCGATATCACACGATATCGTCTCGCGCTATGACCAGAACTACAAAGCAAAAGTTCTTCGCTGGTCTATCCGTTCTGTATATCTTTGCTGCCACCCCCGCATTTGCACAAATCAATGCGACCAACACCGGACTATCAGCGTCAGGAGGCGCTGCAGGCTTTGGAACAACTCCAGCCGACCTTCCAGTGGTTATCGGTCAAGTCATTGCTGCACTCGTGGGACTACTTGGACTTCTGCTCGCGATCTACCTGATCTATGGCGGAGTGCTCTGGTTAACGGCAGCAGGAGATCCAGACAGGGTAACAAAGGCGAAGCATATAATCACCAACACGGTAATCGGTATCCTAGTCGTACTAGTATCGTTCGCCGCGACGACGTTCATCGTAAACATTCTAGGTCAGGCATCAAGAGGTGAGCTGATTCAGAACACCAGCGACAACAACGGTGTACCAAATCCAAACGAATAAATTTGATAAAGAAATTATTACTACTATGACACTTGCACAGCAACTACGCGCAGGACTCGCAGTCATCGCCCTTGTGATGATGGGAGGAACCGCATTAATCGCCTCCCCAGCAAGCGCCGTCGGGTTTGAAGCCGGTAACCCATCAGGAGCGCTTGGTCAGGCCGCTGATCAGACAACACTCGGAGGAGGTAACGAAGATCAGATCTTCATTACAATCGGACAGATCGTGAACATAGTGCTTGGACTTCTAGGAATCATCTTCTTTGTACTCCTAGTCTACGCAGGATTCCTCTGGATGACAGCTGCAGGAGACCCAGACAAAGTAACAAAGGCAAAGACAATGATCACACAGGCGGTAATCGGTATCGTAATCATTCTCTCGGCATTCGGTGTTTCAACCTTTGTCATCAACCAGCTATTAGACGCGACATCAACGGTTGCGTAATCAAACAGGTAAAACTCGAGCGCGTGCTCGAGTTTTTGTTTAAAAAGAAAAACGCCCCTGCCGGAGAACCGGTGTGGGGCATTCGTCGTTAGCGTCCTTTCAGGCGCTAGAAGTTTTGCGTGGGGTTCGCGAACTGCGAAAGCCATCGCGTCATGGGGTCCTTGGAAGACGGCATCCGCGAGCCGTCCTCTGCGTCGAACCTGCGTCCGACCAGATCGCTACCAGCCCAGAGGCCGGTGACAACCTTGACCTTCTGCAGGGTCAGTCCAGTCTCGGGCGAACCCGTGAACTGAACCAACGTCACCGTCGGGTATCCACCGGGGCGAGGAGTGAAGTAGCACTCCTGCCCCATGCGGATGAAGGGGAGAATCATCTTCTTCCCATCGTCCAGACGCGCGATCATGTTGGCTCCGGTCTCCATGACGACCGACGGCAACTGGTTCCCCGCGATCGGCAGGATGTACCCGCGCTTCGCGTAGATCGTGACGACGTCCTTCTTCGACGTCTGCCCCGGAGGAAGCTCGCCGCAGGTGAGGAACTTGTCGCTGGTCGGCACGAGACCGAACGGCGACGAAGCGACCTCGCCAGAGGAAGCCGGATGACTCGACACGTCCCCTGCGGTGGCGTGCACGATGCAACCGGTGAAGGTGAACATGGTGACGCACAGCGTCAGGAAAAGGGCGACTCGCTTCTGCACTGTCAAAGCTCCTTGGTGTTCTGTTTTGGCCACGAGGGCCGACGAGAGCTACCGCTCCCGCCGGACCTCCTCGCGACGCTTGCGGATCTCGTCACGACGACGATCCCGCTCTCTGCCAGCGGCCGTACGCTGCTCCTCGCGCTCGAGCTGACGCTCGATCCGGCTCTCCGAAGACGGAGGCGTATCGTTCGAGCGATCCTGCCGGACCTCTCGAGGCTCGTCACGGTCGGGCGAGGACGAGTCCCCACCGTTCCGTTCGGCCCGACGCTGCTGGACGCGGGTCTGTGCACGGATGGTCGAGCGATCCTGCTCCTGCTGCTGCAAGAGCTGAACCTGCTCGGCCTCCAGCTGCTGGTTGTTGGAGAACTGGTGCCAGACGCCCAGCACCAGGAGAACGACGAGGAGCGGCAGGAACAACCTCTTGCCCAGCCGCATCGCCATCTTCTTCACGCCACTCGCCGCGCTCGGCGCCTTCGTCTTCTTGGCCATCACTTGACTCCCTTCGTGCCCCGCAGGGCAATGAACTGTTGCTCGAGACGCGAAAGGCGCCGAAGCATCTCCGTCGCCTCGGACGACGCAACACCGTCGACCTCGTCGATGAGGTCGTAGAGCTCGTCGAGCTCGTCGATGATCGCGTCGATCTCAGCCATGTGTGACGCGTCGTACACCTCGTCCCACTCCCGGTACTCCTTCTCGATGCGATCGAGGGATTCCCAGAGGTAGTACGTCTCGTCCTCGACGATGTCGAGGCGCGCGGTGTTCGTGTCGATGTCGCGCCGATTGCGATTGATGGCAGCGTTCTGCCCCCAATCCTCCTGACGACCGATCGCCAGGTTCTCGAACACGACTGCCTTCACGGCCGGATCCATCCCGCTCGACGCCACGCGCTGATCGGGAGTCACCGAGGTGTAGAGCTTGACGAGGTCTGCGAAGCCCTGACAGGGTCCGCTATCACCGCCGTTCGCCTCTACGCAGACCGCGAACTTGTCCGTGTACTCCTCCTTCTTCTCGCGAGTGGCCGTTTCCTCGCTCGACGCGTGCGTCAGAGCGTGGTCGCGGTCCTTCGCGGCGGAGATGTCGGAGTAGCTGTGTCCGATCCCTCGCGCGGTGTGCCCAATGCAACCGGCGAGGGTGAACGTGACGGCGCACAGCGCCAGGGTAGCAATCATTCGATTCTGCACGGTCGTGCTCCTTCATTCGAACTGTCGTGAATCTAACTGTCTGCCTGATTTCTTTGCCAACGGTAGGCCTCTTCTGCCCACTATTGAACGGCGTAATATAACACAAAAATACCTTATTGTCAAGCGCAACTTGACATAATTACACTAATATTGGCCAAATTTATAAAAATACGCCCCACCGGAGTCCCGGTGAGGCGTACATGTCAGCGATTGCGCCGTCGCTGTCGGCGTCTGTCTCGAGCGCGCTCACGCTCTTCCCGCCGGGCCTCGTAGGCCTCCTGGGCCGTCATCGGAGCGCCATGATCCGACCCGTTGCCGCTGTTACGAGCGTTTCGATCCGGAATCAGCCCATTCGTGATGGGGTCTTCCAGGCCGAGTTCACTCCAGCGATCCATCGGATCGAGCGCGGGCCCGAGCGGCGATGCGTCCAGCTGTCCCTGGTACACGACCACCAACATGAGCGTCAACGCGGCAGTCCCCAGGACTCGAAGTCCGCCTTCGCGCTCCTTGACCAAGGACCACACCGTGGCCGCAAAGCCCGTCACGGCCACGAGGACCATGGACAGGAGCACCCCCTGCAGCATCGAGTGCCGCAGCGTGTTCCGTCCCAACTCTGCGGACGAAAGCGTCGCGTAGGTCAACGGCGTGCTAGTTGCCACGCCGGAGATCTTCGCGAGGAGGATGGCGCCCAGCGCGCCGATCATCAGCACGGTGAGTCCCCGCCTCGAAAGACGGTAATACTCTCGCGCATCGATCCCTGACGGCCCAGGTGTCATTCCCTCGAACTTGAGCATCACCCCGATGACGATGCCCAACAAGATCACGTGCAGGGCGTACGTCGGGATCGTGTCCCACGCCATCTCACCCTTGTTCCAGATCAGAATCCAGAGCGGGTACACCAGCAACTGCGATCCCATCGGCGCGATCATCGCACGCCAACGAGTCACCTTCACGTAGTTGTCCGTCGGGATCAGCTGACTCATGTCCTTCGGGTTGCGCATCATCCGGCGCGCTGGCCCTGGAACACCCAGCGTCTGTGCAGCGATCAGGTGCGCAAAGTGCAACGCCTTGTCCACGGTGGACATCGCTCCGCCCACGATCTGGATCGGGATCACGTTGATCGTCAGCAACGCCACCATGTTCACGATCGAGAACACCAACGCAGCCGTCAGCGACTCCCTGTACAGGCAGAAAAGCCAGCCCAGGATGGACAAAACGATCACGATCCAGGAGACCACGAACATCTCACCCGCAGCTGTCGCCGCGAACTTGGCTACCGGAACGCCCTGCTTCTCCATGCGCTCAGGCGCCCGCACAGCCTGGTCGATTCCAGTGTCGATGATCGCTCCGAGTGCCCTGTCGACCTGCGCTGTCCTCCGTACGAGCGCGTGGTCCTTCCGGGTCAAGCTCAGGATCGTGGCAATGGCCATGTTGACCATCTCATTCTTGGTCCTGGCCTTACCCAAGCCACCAAGCATGAACGCCGTGCTGGCCGCGTTGCCGAAGTACCCGAAGTCAAATGCCACCTTGGCGTCATCGCATCGAGGATCATCCGACTGGCTCAGGGAATACAACGCCGTCAGCACCGCGCTTCGACGCTGCATCATCCTCCTGATCTTGTCGTCGTCGTTCTCGAACATCGCACAAAGGTCAGCGAACACCTTGTCGCTGATAACCGAACCAGCAACTGTCGCCGATGTCGGCGCAGCGGGAGCGCTCTTGCCCTCTGCCTTACCCGGCTTGAACCGGGCCATCATGTTCCGGAGTGAAGCCCTGATCGCGGCCTTCTGATTCTCGAAGTACCCCTGCGACTTGGGATCTCCACCCTCAGGAAGGTGAACGACGAGCTCCTGGAAGAATTCCTCCATGGCCGCCTGCATGTTCTCCGCCTGATCACGCGTGATCTTGCCGTTGTTCTGAAGCTTCACGGTGATCCCGCTCGCGATAGCGCGAATGCCAGGCTTACCCTTCTGCTGCAGCTCCTTCAAGACGTCTGCCGACATGTAGGTCATCATCGCGCCGCGAACGACGTCGCTGGTGCCCATGAACTTGCCGCTCGCCTTGGCGAGATCGCGGAGGTAACCCTCCACCATACTCGCAAATACTCCTGCTCTATTCCTTGGCTTGGCCATTCCGTTCTCCTTTCGCAGTTCTACTGCAAACTCTGTTTTCTGTCTTTCTCTCAAAATTGGAAGGAACGGCTAAGATTAACAGCAAAATACAGATTTGTCAAGGCAGAATAGGAGCAATGCGTAGAGCCGCCCAACACACCAAATACTTGACAAAAGCTCGTTTTTATGATAATTTTAGCTGTTTCAATCTCTCAGGAAACACGGACTCAACAACATCAGACACCTCAGACAGGAGCACAGCATGGCGAAAACCCTCATTCTCTTTGCGAAAGACGACGCTTTTCCCGGAACGCCGAGCTTCAACAGCGACGCGATCCGGTTGGAGGCGACCCAAGGCACGCTTGACGGGTACACGAAGTACAAGGCGGGCACAGTCGACGAAATCAAGGCGTTCATCACGAGCTACGTGAGTGACGTGGGCATGCGCACGAAGATGCACAACCTGGTCGACACGATGGCCGCCGCCCTCAAGTCGCCGAAGAAGGCCGCAGCTGCACCCGCAGCCGCGGTCGCGGCACCAGCCGTGGTCGTTGCCAAGAAGTCCAAGGTACCGCCGGTGCTCGCCGGCATCTTCGATGGCGAGCAGTCGCCGTACATGGACGGCATCGACGCCGGAACGAAGCCCCTGACCTTTCCGCCCAGGAAGAAGGCGGAGAAGAAGCCGATCAAGGAGATCGACCTCACCGAGGGATACAAGGCTCTGCCTGCCTTCATGGTCGGCACCCTGTTCACCTTCCTGGCACTGACCGGCGCGCTGATGTTCGTCACGAAGGTGTCGGACAACTACATGCTGGACACGGCCATCCCTGTGCTGGTGACGCTGATCGGCCTGGCAGGCGCGGGCTTCTGCTCGTACCTGCTCATGACCGAGCAGACGTTCACCCAGATCGCCCTGAAGTGGGACAACGACCTGGACGACGACGGCAACGTCATCGAGCACGAGGGGGAGTGCGAACCGGTGAACGAGGACGACATCCCGACAGACGGGATGCATCCCTTCGCAGCCATGCTGGAGAAAGCCAGGCGCTACGATAGGGACAACCCCAGCTGAGAGGACTACGAAGCCCCCGGGCCGCATCTGCGGTTCCGGGGGTTTTCATTTCCTACTTTTCCTGTAAACTAACATTGTATGAACTATCTTATCATCGGAGGCGGTATTGCAGGCACAACAACAGCAGACGAACTT
>PVBE010908268.1_pt1 | contig 122723 bp, 111 predicted proteins | sample 1631181 | NCBI WGS metagenome assembly PVBE01 (sample SAMN08397723, study PRJNA350692) | Marine metagenome, whole genome shotgun sequencing project. | isolation source: water | place: Pacific Ocean | collected 2012-04 | reverse complement strand
CGAGGACCAGCTCGGCCACCACCTGCTTGAGTTGGCTGACGTCCTGCCGCAGGGCGGTCACTTCGTGGGAGGTCGCCTCGCGGGTCGTGTCCCCGAGCAGGCGCTTCTTTCCGGCTTCGAGAAATTCCTTACTCCACCGGTAGTAGAGGTTCGGGTTCAGCCCCTCACGCCGACACAGCGCCGCGATGCTCTCTTCGCCCCGCAACCCCTCGAGGACAATTCGAATCTTCTCTTCCGCCGAAAACTGACGCCGGGTCTTTCGACGAATCTCCTGAACGACCTTCTCCGCTGACTTGCCTTGGCTCATGGGGACCTCGCCAAGATCCTCTATCTCAACAGAGGGCAGGGTTCGGAAGGAATGTTCGGGATCTTCTTCAGCGGGAGGCTCGGGAAAGAAGAAGATTGCAATCGGGCGCTTATAGACCCGATACGCGAGTGCTTCTAGTTGAGGATAGGTCGGCGCTCCGTCGCCGCTCTCCCAGGCACGGATTTCCTCGACCTTTCTCCCCAGAGCCTCGGCAACGTCGGTCACACTCTGACCCGAGCGCAACCTGGCCCAATTGAGAACTCGCGGATTCACGCTGGAAACGGAAGCTCCCATGTTCAGCTAAGTAGCAGTCAACACTGAGATTGACATTGTTCTCGGCCGTGGGGCTCGAGAACTCCAGATGGCTTGGCGCGTCAGTGAGCTAGATCGCTAATTCTCTACCTGTTTGCAAATCGTTTGCAATGCGCATGCTGCCGCACTCGTCGTGAACATCGTTCGGAAACACCAAGAGTCAAGTAACTGCTTTCGACAGACGAGATAGGTGGCGGAGGGATAGGGATTCGAACCCTAGAGACGGTTTCCCGCCTAACGGTTTTCAAGACCGCCGCCTTCGACCGCTCGGCCATCCCTCCGGAAAAAACCATAGGCAATCCTGCGGATTGCCGTTCGCGGGGCTGAAGCCCCGCGCCACCGACGCCACCCCGCGCCACAGGTTCCGCCAGCCGTTACGCAGGCTCTATGATCTCCTGTCCGTGCATGAACGGCCGCAGGACTTCGGGCACGACGACCGAGCCGTCCTTCTGCTGGTTGTTTTCGAGAACGGCGATCAGCGTACGGCCGATGGCGAGGCCGGAGCCGTTCAGCGTATGGACGAACTCGGCCTTGCCGGTGCCGTCGGGCCGGAACTTGATGCCGGCCCGTCGCGCCTGGAACGCTTCGGTGTTGCTGCAGGAGGAAATCTCCCGGTAGGTCTCCTGCCCCGGCAGCCAGACCTCGAGGTCGTAGGTCTTGGCGGCGGCGAACCCGATGTCGCCGGTCGAGAGCGCGACACGGCGGTACGCCAGCCCAAGCTTCTCAAGGACGGTCTCGGCGTGCCGCGTCAACTGCTCGAGCGCGTCGTACGACTGCTCCGGCGCGGCGAACGTGAACAGCTCGACTTTCTCAAACTGGTGCTGCCGGATGAGACCGCGGACGTCCTTGCCGTACGAGCCGGCCTCGCTTCTGAAGCAGGGCGTGTAGGCGACGTACTTGAGCGGCAGCCGCCGGCCGTCGAGGATCTCCTCGCGGTGGAGGTTGGCGATCGGCACCTCTGCGGTCGGTACTAAATAAAGGTCCCAGTCCCCCGCCATCTTGAAGAGATCGGCCTCGAACTTCGGCAGATTGCCGGTCCCGGTCAGCGCCTGACTGTTGACGAGAAACGGCGGCACCACCTCGGTGTAGCCGTGCTCCCCGGTATGGAGCGCGAGCATGAAATTGATGAGCGCGCGGTTGAGCCGAGCGCCCGCACCGAGCAGGACGGCGAACCGCGCGCCGGACATCTTGACCGCCCGCTCGAAGTCGATGACTCCCAGCTCGGGGCCGAGATCCCAATGGGCCTTCGGCGTGAAGTCGAAGGTCGGCGGATCGCCCCAGCGGCTGATCTCCTGGTTGTCCTGCTCGCCGACGCCGCGCGGCACGGTCTCGTGCGGCAGGTTCGGTAGCCGGAGCAGCAGGTCGCGACGTTCGGCCTCGACCGTCTCGAGTGCGGCCTCCTGGACCTTGATCTGTTCGGAGAAGGCGCTACCTTGCTTCAGCAACTCGTCGGCCGGTTCCCCGGCCTTCTTTGCCTGGGCGATCTTGGCGCCGACGGCCTTGCGCTCCCGCCGCGCGTTTTCGAGGTCGGGGATGATCGCGCGACGTTTGCCGTCGAGGTCCTTGATCGCGGTCAACTCCTTCTCTAGATTGGTCGCCCGCGTGGCGAGCCGGGCTTCCACGTCGTCGAGGTGATCTCTCACCAATGCTGGGTCGAGCATGATCGTGACCTTTGCGTGCGCCCCACTGCGCCGCGGCGCATGTCGAGGCATTCTAAATCGTTTATCCTCGCGGCGGGGACCTGCGATACGATCCCCGCCGAGATGACCCGCGGCCTGCAAACCATCCGCAAAGCGGTCTTCCCCGCCGCCGGGCTCGGTACCCGCTTCCTGCCCGCGACCAAGGCGCAGGCCAAGGAGATGCTGCCGCTCGTCGACAAGCCGATCATCCAGTACGGCGTCGAGGAGGCGCTCGCCTCAGGCGTCGACCACGTCGTCCTGGTCACCGGCCAGGGCAAGCACGCCATCGAGGACCACTTCAACGTCGACGTCGAGCTGGAGACCCTACTCGAATCGCGCGGCAAGACCGACCTGCTGGCTGAGATCCGGAGCGTCCCCTACCCCGCCAGCGTCGCTGCGATTCAGCAAAACGAGCCGCTGGGCCTCGGTCATGCGGTGCTCGTCTCGCGAGAGCTGGTCGGCGACGAGCCGTTCGTCGTCATCCTGAGCGACGACGTCATCGACGCCAATCCCCCGGCGGTCCGCCAGCTCATCAACGTCTACGAGCGCCTCGACGATCCGGTCATCGCGGTCGAGCGCGTGCCGGCCGACGACGTCAGCAGCTACGGCGTCATCGAGGCCGAGCCGGTCCCCGGCGAGGACGGCGTCTTCCGGGTCCGCGACCTGGTCGAGAAACCCCCTAAAGAGGATGCGCCCTCCGACCTGGCCATCATCGGCCGCTACGTCCTCACCCCCGACATCTTCCCCATCCTCGAGTCGACGCCCCGCGACATCCGGGGCGAGATCCAGCTGACCGACGGGCTCCGGCGCCTCCTGGCCCACCGGCCGATCTACGCATGCGAGATCGACGGCGTCCGGCACGACACCGGCAACAAGAGCGGCTTTCTTCGCGCGACGGCCTACTTCGCGCTGAAACACCCAGCGCTCGGCCCAAGTTTCCGCCGCTACCTCCGCAGGCTCGGCGTCGGCGACGACGACTGACCCGTAATCTCTTCTAAGAAGGAAGACCCGGCGCCAGCGCGGCGCCGCGCGGCTTACTTGGAGGTGGAGCTCGATGAGCCCGACTTCGACGATGATGACGACTTCGATGCGTCCGCCTTGGCCCCTTTGCCGTCGTTCTTGGCCTTGGCGTCCTTGCCGGCCCCGGCGCTCTCGTTCTTCCCAGCGCCCTCGTTGCTGGCAGGCGCACCCGACTTCTTGGCGTAGTCGGTCACATACCAACCGGTTCCCTTGAACTGGATGGCGGGCGACGACAGCTGCTTCTCGACGGCGCCGCCGCAGGAGGGACAGACCTTCTCGGGGGGATCCGAGAGGCGCTGAATCTGCTCGAAGCGCTCACCGCAGTCGCCGCACTCGTACTCGTAAAGTGGCATTTTCCAATACGTTAGAAACATCCATCGTACGCCCGGTACGTTCCGGCTGTCAATGTAGGGGCGGGCGAATCAGGCCAGGGCCGGCCCGGCGTGGTCGCCGAGCATCAATCGGCGATGCATCCAGAACGGCAGAGCGCCGTTGCCGAGCAGCCGGTCGTGGAAGGCCTTCAGGGAGAACTTACCCTGGTGCTTCGCCTCGTAGTCAGCCCGGAGCTTGAGGAGCATCAACTTGCCGGCCGAGTAGACGACATAGCCCGGGTCGAAGGTGCCGCGCTCGGCTTCCCGGCGCGCACTCCCCTCCTCCATGTAGGCTTCGTCACGGAAGAATCGCACGCCCTGCTCCACCGACATGTCCTCGGCATGCAGCCGGATGCCGACCACCAGCCGCGCCAGGCGGATGAGCGCCTCGGCCAGCTGGCCCAGCTTCACCCGGTTGTCCTTGCGCCCGAAGCCGGCTTCGATCATCAGCTGCTCGCCGTAGTGGGCCCAGCCCTCGATGAATCCGATCGAGACGAGCATTCCTGACCGGCGGACGGTCGACTCGATCCGGCAGACGTGCTGGTGATGCAGGAAGTGGCCCGGGTAGGTCTCGTGCATCGAGATCGCCCAGAGCGCCCCGGTGTGGAAGTCACGCAGATGTTGCTCCTGCCGCTCCGCGGACCACGCCGGGTCGACGCCGGTCAAGTAGTAGTAGGTCGGGAGCGGTTTGGCCTCGAACACCCCCGGTGTCCACAGGCTCGCGAACGTCCACCGGAAGAACGGCGGTGTCGGTGCCACGATCGGCGCCTCGGCACCCGGCACTGACACGAGGCCCTTACGCTCGACGAAGGTGGCCAGCTCGCGCACCTGCTCCTCGGCAGTCGGCGCCAGCGTGTCGTCGGACGGATGATCCTGCTTCACCTTGTCGAGCGCATCGGCGACACCGCCCCCGAACTTCCCCGCCAGCTTCCGGAACTCCTCTTGCGTCTCGTGCAGCTCGCGCTCGGCAATCGCCAGCAGTCGGTCGGCGCCCAGCGTGATCCCTTCTTCGAGCGCCAGTTTCTCGTCGAATACCTTCCGGCCCAGTCTGAATGAACCCTTCGCGTTCGGCGCCACGTCGTCGCGAAGGTAATCGCTGTAGCTCCGGATGGTCGCAACCGCCTCGGTCGACGCATCGGCGAGGTCGCTCAACAGATGCATATCATCGAGCTCGGCCAGGGCCCGCGGTAGGTCGCGCTCGATAAACTGCGCCACGCCGTCGAACGAGTTGAGACCTTCCTTGACGAAGATCCCCGGCGGGTCATGAATCGTGCTCCGCGCCGCCTCGATCAACCGGGGGGCCTGGCGCAGCTTCGAGAGGATCCGGCGCGCGCGCTCCTCAACCGGGGCGTACGGGAACAGCGCCTGCGCGGCGAGGCTCGTGGCGAGCAGTTCGGCGTGGCGCTGGGGGTTACGCTCCCAGGAGCGGACCTTCTCGAGCTCGAAGATCCGCGCCCGGATATTGGCGTCGAGCATCTCCCGCTCGATCCGCTCGGTCGACGTCAGGCCCGACTTGGCGATCGCACCCAGCCGCCGGGCGAGGCCGCCCAGTTCCCGGGCCTGCCCCTCGAGCGCGGCTCGGCTCGGGTCTTCGAGCAGATCATCGAACTGGTGGACCCCCTCGAAGGCCGCGCCCGTCGGGAGGGTCTCGTAGAGGTAGGCGAGGTACTGCTCGACGAAATGCGAAAGAGGCTCGGCCGAGTACATTCAGGAGGTCTGCCGGTGGGTCCGCCGCTCGATCGAACTCAGCCGCCCGTGGTGGTAAGATACGCCGGCCGGCGCGGCTCGGCGCGCGGCATCTCGCATGGCCGGCACCCTCTACGTGGTCGCCACACCGATCGGCAACCTTGAAGATCTGACGTTTCGGGCGGCTCGTCTGCTCCAGGAGGTCGAGCTGATCGCGGCCGAGGACACGCGCCGCACCGCCACCCTGCTTCAACATTACTCGATCTCGACACCGACCACGAGCTTTCACGCTCACAATGAAGGCCGGAAACAGTCGACCCTGCTCGACAAGCTCTCTGCCGGCCAGTCGATTGCGCTCGTCTCCGACGCGGGCACGCCGACCGTCTCGGATCCCGGCACCCGTCTGGTCGCCGCCGCGCTCGATCGCGGACTGCGGGTCGAGGCGGTCCCAGGCGCCAGCGCTGTTCTGGCCGCCCTCTCCGCGTCGGGAGTGGCGAGCGAGCAGTTTCTCTTCGTTGGATTCCCTCCGTCTAGGTCAAAAGCCCGTGCCAAATGGCTCGAGAAGCTCGCCGACGAGCCGAGACCACTCGTTATCTTCGAGGCGCCGCACAGGATCGGCAAGTTACTAGGGCATATGCACGAGCTTCTTGGGGATCGCCAGGTCGCCCTTGGCCGTGAGCTGACGAAGAAGCATGAACAATTGGTTAAAGGACCTATTTCGGTTGTTGCGAAGAACTTATCAGCAGAGAAAGGCGAGATGACGCTGGTCGTCGAGCCTGCCGACCAGTCCGAGCATGAAACTGACCGGCCGAGTAACATACTGATATATAAAGAGTTCTGTCGTTTAACCGATATTGAGGGTCTCAGTCGGAGAGATGCGATCTCAGCGCTGGCAAGACGACACGAAATATCCTCGAAGACGGTGTACAAGGCGATTGAAGACGCAAAATAATATGTCATCTAACCTAATAGCTGCTGGCGCGCCTGTGTGCAGGATGCAGCGCGACCTGCTCACCCGGCTCGCCTTGACCCGTTTGCAGCCCTTCTGTTAATCTACCGCGCCTCCCGGAGGTCAGATGGCGAAGAAGCGCCGCGCAGCTGCGAAGAAGAAGAAGAAGAAGAAGAAGGCCCCGACCAAGCGCAAGGCCGTCGGCAAAGCCAAGATCCGCAGGCCCCGTGCGAAGCGGCCTGCCGCACCGGTACCGAGTCCGGAGGCCCTGGCCGCGCAAGCTGCGGCTGCGGCGCGACGCCGGAAGGCCATCGCCGCCTACGAGCGCGGCCTGAAGGCGATGCAACGGCGCGACTTTCGGGGCGCGGCCACCGCGTTCACGAGCGTTCTCGAAGAGTTTCCGGCCGAGCGCGAGTTGCACGACCGCTGTCGCCTCTACCTGCAGGTGTGCGCACGCGAGACGGTGCCCCAAGCCCCACGCCCGTCGACGCCCGACGAACTGGTCTACGCGGCGACTGTGGCCCTCAACAACGCCGCCCACGACGAATCGCTTGGCCACCTCCGTCAGGCCATCGGCCAGGACGCCGACGATGAGCGCGCCCACTACATGCTGGCGGTCGTCTACGCCCAGACCGATCAACTCGACCTGGCCGTCACCCATCTCGAACGCGCCGTGGAGCTGGAGCCGGAGAATCGGCTCGTGGCGCGTCAGGAGCCGGATTTCGAGTCGCTCCGCGAGCACGAACGGGTGCAGCAGCTGCTCGAGCCGCCGCCCGCGCGGCGCCGTGCCCGCCGGCCGACGCGGTAGCGGTCCATGCCGTCGGGCCAGGCGGCCGAATGCCGGCGCAGGTTATGAAACCGGTTCTGGCAATGGCTGATACGCACGTCGTGATCCTCGCGGCGGGCAAGGGTACCCGGATGCAGTCGGCGCTGCCGAAGGTGTTGCACCCCGTCGCAGGGTTGCCGATGGCGGAGTACGCGCTCCGCGCGACCGCGCCGCTCGATGCCGCTTCGACGACGGTCGTCGTGGGCTACGGCGCCGAGCGAGTGCAGGCGGCGCTCTCCCAGTGGGAGGTCGCGTTCGCGACGCAGGCCCCGCAACTGGGCACCGGGCATGCGCTGACGCAGGCCGAGTCCGCGTTAGCGGGTGCCAAGGGGACACTCGTCCTCCTGGCCGGCGACGTGCCCCTCCTCCGCGCCGCGACGCTAAGGACGCTGGTGGCGACGCATCAGCAGGCGGGCGCGGCCGCCACGGTCCTCACCGCGACGGTGCCGCGGCCGTTCGGCTACGGCCGCATCGTCAGGGCGCGGGGGCGGATCGCCCGCATCGTCGAGGAGCGCGACGCGACGCCGGACCAGCGCGACATCCGCGAGATCAACAGCGGCATCTACGCCCTCGATCTCGCGCCGCTGTTCGACGCGCTCCGTTCCATCGCAGCCGAGAACGCGCAAGGCGAGTACTACCTGACCGACCTGGTGTCGATCTACCGCCGGCGGAAGCTGGTCGTCGAAACGGTAGCCGTCGAGCGACCGGAGGAGATTCGCGGCATCAACAGCCGGACCGAGCTGGCAGAGGTGGGGGCCATCGTGAGACAAGGCAAGAACGAAGAGCTCATGGCAGCGGGTGTGACGATCGAAGATCCGGCGACGACGTATGTCGACACCGACGTCACGGTCGGTGCCGACACGGTGCTGCATCCCGGCGTCACGCTCGAGGGCCGGACGCAGATCGGCTCGGCGTGCGAGATCCACAGCGGCGTCCGCATTGTCGATTCGACGATCGCGGACGGCGTGACGATCAACAATCACTGCGTCATCACCGACGCGCGTGTCGCCGCCGGCGCGAGGATCGGTCCGTTCGCCCACCTCCGACCCGAAGCGGATATCAGGCGCGACGCCAAGATCGGTAATTTCGTCGAGGTGAAGAAGGCCGTGGTCGGCGCCGGCTCGAAGGCCAATCACCTGGCCTACCTGGGCGATGCCACGGTGGGGGAGGGCGTCAACGTCGGCGCGGGCACGATCATCTGCAACTACGACGGCACCACGAAGCATCACACCGTGATCGAAGATGGCGCGTTCATCGGCAGCGACACGCAACTCATCGCACCGGTGACGGTGGGCAAGGGCGCCTACGTGGCGTCGGGCTCGTCGATTACCGACGACGTACCGGCCGGGTCGCTCGCCGTGGCGCGCGGACGCCAGACCATCAAGGAAGGCTGGGTGGCGCGGAAACGCCGCGCCTGAGCCGGAGCCCGGAGCAGTCTCATGTGCGGCATCATCGGCTACGTCGGCGCCAAGCCCGCGCTGCCCGTCATTCTCAACGGCCTGCGCCGGCTCGAGTATCGCGGCTACGACTCGGCGGGCGTGGCGCTGGTCCGCGCGGGCGGCCTCGAACGGCGGCGGACCGCCGGCAAGCTGGCGCGCCTCGAGGAATCACTCGACCTCGAATCGGTCGAGGGCGACTACGGCGTCGGCCACACGCGGTGGGCGACGCATGGGCGGCCGACCGAGGAGAACGCCCACCCGCACGTCGACTGCAAGGGCCGGCTCGTCGTCGTCCACAACGGCATCATCGAGAACTACCTCGACCTCAAGCGGGAACTCGAGGGTGAGGGGCACACCTTCGTCACCGAGACCGACACCGAGACGATCGCGCATCTGGTGGAGCGCGAGATGCGCGACGACGGGCTGGCGGGAGCGGTCCGGCGGGCGCTGCCCGCGCTGCAAGGCCTGTTCGCGCTCGTCGTGGTGTCGGTCGACGACCCGGGCACCATCGTCGCCGCGCGCAGCGGACCGCCGATCGTCATCGGTGTGGGTGACGGGGAATACCTCGTGGCGTCGGACATTCCCGCGGTCCTCAGCCACACCCGCGACATCGTCTTCCTGGGCGATCGCGAGGTGGCGGTCGTGCGCCGGGACGGCGCGACCTACTCGGACTTCGAGGGCACGCCACGCGCGCTCGAACCACAGCGCGTCGCCTGGGACGCGGTGATGGCCGAGAAGGCAGGCTACAAGCACTTCATGCAGAAGGAGATCTTCGAGCAGCCTAACGCGATCCAGGAGACGTTGCTCGGCCGGATCTCGCTCGAAGCCGGCGACGTGTTCCCCGGTGAACTGGGGATCTCCGAGGAGGCGCTCCGCCGAATCGACCGGATCGCCATCGTCGCGTGTGGCACGTCGTGGCACGCGGGGTTGGTGGGGAAGTTTCTGTTCGAACAGCTCGCCCGGCTGCCGGTCGACGTCGACTACGGATCGGAGTACCGCTACCGCGACCCGATCATCGACGACCGGACGCTGGCGATCGTCATCACCCAGTCGGGCGAGACGGCCGACACCCTGGCGGCGCTGCGCGAAGCCAAGGCCAAGGGTGCCTCGAGCATCGCCATCTGCAACGTCGTCGGCAGCATGGTGACGCGCGAAGCCGACGGCACCGTCTACACCCACGCCGGACCCGAGATCGGCGTGGCCTCGACCAAGGCCTTCACCTCACAGCTGGTCGCGCTGCACCTGCTGGCGCTGTATCTCGGACGGCTGCGCGACGCCCTGGCACTCGACGTGGTGCGGCCTCATCTCGAGGCGCTCGCGCAACTCCCCCGACTCCTCGAGGCCACACTGAAACTGAACCCGGTGATCGAGCAGATCGCCGGCCGCTTCTACAAGCGTTCGGATTTTCTCTATCTCGGCCGCGGCGTGAACTACCCGATTGCGCTCGAAGGCGCGCTCAAGCTGAAAGAGATCTCGTACATCCACGCCGAGGGGTATCCGGCGGGGGAGATGAAGCACGGGCCGATCGCGCTCATCGACGAGAACGTGCCGGTGGTCGCGCTAGCGCCGCACGACCACGTCTTCGAGAAGATGACGAGTAACCTGCACGAAGCCAAGGCGCGCGGCGGCACGGTGATCGCCGTCACCGATGGCGACGCGACCACGCTCGGCGACATGCTCGATCGCGCCGACGATCATGTCCTCACGATTCCCACGACGCACCCGCTCCTGACGCCGGTCCTGCTGGTCGTGCCGCTCCAGCTGCTCGCCTATCACATCGCCGTCCGCCGTGGTTGTGACGTCGACCAGCCGCGCAACCTAGCGAAGAGCGTCACGGTTGAATGATGGTGTGAAGGCGTAGCGGTGTGACGGCCTGATGGATTTTCTCTCAGAACTCAATCCCGAGCAGCGCGAGGCGGTGCTGCAAACAGACGGCCCGCTGCTCATCCTGGCGGGCGCCGGATCCGGCAAGACGCGGGTCATTGCTTACCGGATCGCCTACTTGATCGGCGACGGCCATGCCGAGGCCGATCACGTCCTGGCGGTCACTTTCACGAACAAGGCGGCCGCCGAGATGCGGGGGCGGGTCGAGCGGCTCCTGGAGTCGGAGTGCGGACGGCTCTGGATCTCGACGTTCCACTCGCTGTGCGCCCGGCTCCTGCGCCGCGAGGCACCGGCGCTCGGACTGTCGCGCGATTTCGTCATCTACGACTCGACCGATCAGCTGGCCGTCGTGAAACGGGCCATCCGGGACCTGGGCTTCGACGACAAGCTGCTGCCGCCAAAGGCGGCGCTCGGACGGATCAGCTCGGCCAAGAACCGGATGCAGAGCCCGGACGATCTGGCGGCCAGCGGGTGGGGCCCGTCCGACGATCGGGTTGTCCAGATCTACACGCGCTACGCGCGCGCTCTCGGGGAGGCCGGGGCGCTCGACTTCGACGATCTGCTGCTGAAGACGGTCGAGCTGTTCGACATCTCCGAGCGGGTCAGGACGAAGTACGCCACACAGTTCCGCTACGTGCTGGTCGACGAGTACCAGGACACGAACCGCCCACAGTACATGCTGATCCGGCGGCTCGCGGAGATGCATCGCAACCTGTGCGTCGTCGGCGACCCCGACCAGTCGATCTACAAGTGGCGCGGCGCGGATCTCCGAAACATCATGGATTTCGAGGAGGACTTCCCGGAAACGAAGGTGGTGCGACTCGAGCGCAACTACCGCTCGACGCAGGTGATCCTCGATGCCGCCTCCGCCGTCATCCGTCAGAACCTGAACCGCAAGGAGAAGCGGCTCTGGACGGAGCAGGCCGGCGGCGCGCAGATCACCTATTACCGCGGCGGCGACGAGCTGGAAGAAGCCGACTTCATCGCCACGGCGGCGCGCGGCGCCACGAGCGACTCGGCCGACGTCAGACCCGGCGAAGCGGCGCTGGCCGTCCTGTATCGCACCAATGCCCAGTCGCGCGCCATCGAAGACGCGCTGCTGCGGGTGGGCGTGGCCTACCGGATCATCGGCGGCGTCCGCTTCTACGAACGGAAGGAAATCAAGGACACGCTGGCGTATCTCAAGCTGGCGATCAACCCAGACGACGATGTTAGCCTCCGGCGGGTGATCAACGTGCCCACGCGGGGCATCGGCAAGGGCGTCATGGAGTCGCTGGAGAAGATCGACCCGGCCGGCGAGCACCGCACACCGCTCCTGGCGGCCTCCGCCGAGGAGGCCCCGCCACCCTCGCTTTGGCGCCGCGTCGTGCGTGCCGTGGACGAACGGCTCGTGTCGACCCGCGCGCTCAGCAGCCTGACGGCGTTCCGGAAGCTCGTCGAGCATCTCGGCGCCGTCGCGCACCGCGAACCGGGCTCGGCCACAGTCGAGGCTGTGCTCGACCAGTCGGGCTACCTCCACGACCTGCAGGAGGAGCGGAGCGAGGAGGCGCAGGCGCGCATCGAGAACCTCCAGGAGCTGGTCTCGGCGGCTCGCGAGTACGAAGTGCAGGATGCCGAACCGTCGCTCAACGGGTTCGTCGACCGGCTCTCGCTGCTCTCGGAGACCGACGAGGTCGAAGGGGACGATGCGGCACACGTCGCGCTAATGACGCTCCACGCCTCGAAGGGGCTGGAGTTCCCGACGGTCGTGATGGCCGGCCTCGAGGAAGGGCTCTTCCCGCACGCCCGGGCGCGCGAGGACGACGAGGAACTCGAGGAAGAGCGGCGGCTCTGCTACGTCGGCATGACCCGGGCGCAACAGCGGCTCGTTCTCACGGGTTGCGCGCGGCGCCGAGTCTTCGGCGAGTACCAGGCGTCCGACGCGTCGCGGTTCGTCGACGAGGTTCCGGCCAAGCTCATCGACCGGCTTGGGGCGTCGGGATCGGCGGGGCAGGGCTCACTGCTCGGCTCGGGGTGCCGGGCCGGTCGAGGATGGGGCGGTCGCGCACGCCGAGGGAAGCCGGCCGAGGAGGCGTTCGAGCCGACCTACGCCTACGAGGACGAGGACCAGTCGCTCGGCACGGTCGGTCCGGGCACGCGCGTCCGTCATCCGCTCTTCGGCATCGGCACGATCGTGGCCGTTGAGCCGCTGCACGACGATGCCAAGCTCACCGTCAAGTTCCGGACGGCGGGTCAGAAGAAACTGCTCGCCAAGTACGCGAAGCTGACGCCGGCATAGCGCCGGGCGACAGCGCTCAGACGCCGGTCAGCCGCCAGATCGCCAGCACGAGGCCGACGATCCCAACGACGATCCAGACGACGGTTGCGCCGATCGGCAGGCGATGGCGGTCGGCATCGTAGGGCGGCGCTGCCGGCGTGGCCAGATGGAACGGGCTCTGCAGCACGTCGGTCACTCCCGTGAGGGCCGTGTTGACGCCCACCCGCCAGGCATGCCCGGCCCGGGCGGTGCCGCGCGCCAGGCCGCGGACGGCGTTCCAGACCGGGCGGCGCCAGAGCCGGTCGGTGTCGAGCGTCACCGTCGCCTTCCCGCCCAGCCCGCCGCGCATCAAGAGGAACGCGGCGGCGGTGCCCACCAGGAGCTGCACCGTCGAGAAGAGATGGTCGGCGGTGTAGGGCAGATAGTCGACGGGCGTCAGCGGCAGGCGCGCGTACAGCCATCCAGGCACGATCCCGATGCCGATACAGGCCAGGGCCGCCAGAGTCATCGCTGCGATCATGTTGCCCGGGAGCTTCACGGGCGCCAGCCCGCGGTCGGGCCCGAAGAAGGTGAAGTAGGGCAGCTTCAGGCCGGTGTGGAGGAACGTGGCGACACTGGCGACTGTCAGCAGCCACTCGACCCCCGCCAGGCCGTGCTCCGACGCCGCCGAGACGATCATCGACTTGCTGACGAACCCGTTGAACAGCGGCACGCCCGAGATCGAGCAGGCTCCGATCAGGTAGAGCGTCGTGACGACCGGCATCGAACGCGCCAGGCCGCCGAGCTCGGTGAGCTTCCGCCGACCGGTGGCCTGCAGCACCGCACCCGCACCCATTAGTAGCAGCGCCTTGTAGAGAATGTGCGAGAAGGCATGGGCTGCCGTACCATTGATCGCCAGGGCGGTGCCGATGCCGACGCCGGCCACCATGTAGCCGACCTGACTGACGATGTGGTACGCGAGCAGGCGGCGGATGTCGTTCTCGAGGACGGCGAACACGGCGCCGTAGACCGCCATGATCGCGCCGACCCAGGCGAGTGCCTCGACGCCCGGAAAGACTCGGATGAGCAGGTAGATCGCGGTCTTCGTCGTGAACGCGCTCAGAAAGATCGTGCCGGTGACCGAAGCCTCGGGATAGGCGTCGGTCAACCAGGCATGAACCGGCGGCACCGCGGCGTTGATGAGGACGCCGCCGAGGACCAAGCCGTAGCCGAGACCGGCGTCAGCGGCGAGCGGATCGAGTGAGAGGCCGGTGCCGCTCGTCCAGAGCAGCGCGATACCCGCGAACACGAGCGCGCCGGCTGTCAGGTGCACGAAGATGTACCGGAAACCAGCCATCCGGGCGCGGACGCTGGCCCCGAACCAGACGATCAGCAGCGACGCCACGCCCATCAATTCCAGGCCCACGAACGCGGTGATCCAGTCGCCGGCGTAGACGACGCCGAGACCACCAGCGGCGTAGACGAGTGTCGCGATCTGCTCGCCGCCACGATCGACGTGCAGCGCATAGACCGCGCCGATGAACGCGATGGCCGTGAAGATGAGCCCGAAGAGCTGACTCAGGGGATCGACCCGCACCAGCACGAGCGTCTGGCCGGCAAGTTCGACGACACCGTGATGGCCGGTCGGCAACCCGAGCGCCCCGGCGATCGCCAGCAACGGGGCCGCCAGGAGCACCGCGCGCCGGGCGTACCCGCGGAGCATCGCCACGAGGGGAGCGGCGGCCAGCAAGACCAACGCCGGATGCACGAGGGGCAGCATCGGCATGATCTACGGCTCGTCCTCGGGGTGGTCGTCCTCCGGCTGCTGCAGCCCGAGCTGCCCGAGCAGCTTCGATCCCCAGACCAGCAACCCACAGCCGACGAAGCCGATCGCCAGGTCGAACCCCGCCACGCCGTGCCACCAGGCGCCATGCGCCTCGGGCTGGATCAGAAACTCGGCGACCAGGCTGACCGCCGCGCACCCTGCCAGAACGATGAGCAGCCGGCGTGTGGGCGCGGTCATTGATCTCGGTGTCGGCCCTTCCTCAAGGCAGCCCCCCCGAGCCGGCGACGACGCTCTCGGCCGCCAGCCGGGCCAGGGCGAAGAAGCGGAATCCGAGGCTGGGCGCAACGCCGAGCACCAGCGCCACCGCGGCCGTCACGCCCAGCGGCAGCGCCATCGGCCAGGGGGCCTCGCGCGCGCCGGCGGTCTCGGGGGTCGGGGCCTTGAAGAACGCGTCGTAAATGATCGGGAAGAAGTAAGCGACGTTGAGCAAGCCGCTGACCACGAGAACACCGACGATGATCTCGTCACCGGCCGTCAGCGCGCCGACACCGAGGTTCCACTTCGCGATGAAGCCGGCCAACAGCGGCACACCGGCCAGGCCACACGCGCCGACGGCGAACGCGGTCATCGTCACGGGCATCTGCCGGCCGAGCCCGTCGAGCCCGTGCACACCGTCGCGATGGGCCTGCGTGTGCAGCGCGCCGGCGCAGAAGAACATCGTGATCTTCATGAACCCGTGGCCGGCAATGTGGAACATGGCGCCAGTCAGCGCCGCCACCGAACCCAGCGCAGCGCCCAGCACGATGTAGGACAGCTGCCCGATGGTCGAATAGGCCAGCAGGCGCTTAAGGTGATCCTCGCCCAGCGCGCGCATCGACGCGATGAGAATCGTCGCGGCGGCCGCGACGACCAGCACCGTGTCGGCACCGGTTGCCCGGAGCACGTCGACGCCGAAGACGTAGCCGACGATTCGCACGACACCGAACGCGCCCGCCTTCACGACCGCCACCGCGTGCAGCAGCGCGCTCACCGGCGTGGGCGCCACCATCGCCGCGGGCAACCACCCGTGCAGCGGCATGATCGCCGCCTTCACGCCGCACCCGACGATGAAGAGCGCGAAGGCGGTGGCGAGCACGCCCGCCTCGGCGCGGCCGGCCAGGAAGCCGCCCGGTGTGAAGTCGACGCCAGGCGCCACGGTCTCGGTCCAGACGATCGCGACGAACAGCACCTGACCCGCACCCAGCGTGTAAACGAGATAGCGGCGGCCGGCACTGCGCGCTTCCTCGGTCTGGGCGTGAACGACGAGCGGATAGGTCGCCAGCGTCAACACCTCGTAGCAGACGAAGAAGGTCAGCAGGTTCGCGGCGAACGCGATGCCAACCGTCGCCGACAGGCAGACTGCGAAGCTGACGTAGTAGGCCGTCTGGCGCGACGGCGCGGCGGCGCGGAGATAGCCGACCGAGTAGAGCGAGGTCAGCAACCAGAGGCTCGATGCGGTCAGCGCAAACAGTAGTCCGAGCGCGTCGGCGCGAAACCCAAGCGTCAGGCCGGCCGCGAGCGGCAGGCGCGCGCTCTCGATGGCCTGTCCATCCAACACGGCCGGCAGCATCGACGCCACGAGCGCGAGTTTCAACCCGGCCGCCGCGAAGGTGATCGCCTCGCGGACAGCCGGGCGCCGACCGGCCAGCGGCAGCAGCGCCGCCGCGAGCAGCGAAACCAGAACGGCGGCGAGGGGTCGGGCAGCCAGATCCATTTACGACACGGTCGGTGGCAGCGCGCGCTCGAGCAGATGAGTGACGACCGGCTGATGGAACAGCCCGAGCAGGAGGACGACCACGGCCAGCGCGAGGGCCGGGGCGAGCATCCCGAACGGCAGGTCGCGTCGCTCGGGCGCGGGCGTCGTCTCGTCGGCACCGACGAACAGGCGCTCGAGGACCCGGAAGAAGTAGATCGCACTGAGCCAGCTACTGCCGACGAGCGCCGCCACACCGACCCAGGCCTCTGCCTCGAACGCGCCAAGCAGCAGGTACCACTTGCTGAAGAAGCCGGCGGTGGGCGGCAACCCGACCATCGACACGGCGGCCAGCGCGAACGCCGTGGCGCTCAGCGGCAGCCGGCGCCCGAGTCCGGCGAAGCCAGCAACGCTGGACACCCCGGTCCGCCATCGGATCCCGCCCGTGACGAGGAACAGGCACCCCTTCATCAGCGCGTGATTGAGCACGTGAAAGAGCGCGCCGACGATGGCGATCGGTGACCCCAGCGAGAATCCAAAGATGATGTAGCCCATCTGGCCAACGCTCGAGTAGGCCAGCATCCGGCGAACATCCGACTGCGCCAGCGCCAGCCAGGAGCCGGCGACGATCGCCGCCACCCCGGCCCAGCCGAGAAACACCAACGCGCTCGCGGCAGCCGGTTCGGCTCCCAGGACGAAGTAGAGCACACGGTAGAGCGCGTAGGCGCTCACCTTCGTCATCACGGCGGCCACGAATCCGGTGACCGGTGGCGGCGCGTAGGTGTAGGCGTCGGGCAGCCACCCGTGAAACGGGAAGACCGCCGCCTTGATGGCCAGGCCGATGACGATGAGGCCGACGCCCACGGCCGTGGCGGTCGACTCATCGGCAGCGGCAAGCCGCACCGAGAGGTCGGCCATGTTCAGCGTGCCCGTTAGGGCGTAGAGATAGCCGATGCCCAACAGGTAACAGGACGCCGCCACGGTGCCGACGAGCAGGTAGCGGAACGTCGCGACGGCCGCGCGGTCGCCACCAGTGGAGAGGAGCGCGTACGCCGCAATCGCCGAGATCTCGAGAAAGACGTAGAGGTTGAAGAGATCGCCGGTGACCACGATGCCCAGCAGGCCGGCGACTAGCAGGAGGTAGAGCGAGTCGAACAACCCGATCCGATCCGGGTCGGCCGTCCGCAGATACGGCCCGGCGTAGATCGCCGCGGCCAGGGCGAGCCCGGCGACGAGCACGCTCATGCCGCCGCTGAGTGGGTCGAGCACGTACTCGATGCCCCACGGCGGCGCCCAGCCGCCCAGCTCGTACCGCCAGACCCCGTCGGCCGTGCGCAGGACCCGCGCGAGCGCGACGCTTGCGGCCACGAGCGTCGCGGCCAAGGCGCCGAGCGTCACGATATGGGCGGCCCCCGACGACCGGCGGCCGAGCAGTGGCACGACGAATGCCGCCGACAGCGGCACGACGACGATGAGGACGGGCAGATGCTCGCTCATTCGCGAAGTCTGTCGAGCAGCGCCGACTCGTTGAGCGTGCCGTAGCGGCGGCGGATCCGGATGAGCAGCGCGAGCGCGACGCCGGTCGTGCTGACCGACACGACGATCGCCGTCAGCATCAATGCGTGCGGTAGCGGATTGACGTAGGCCGCCGGGTCGATGTCGACCGCGTCAGCGGGCACGACCGGCACCGTCGCGCCTGACTTGGTCGACAGCGCAATGAAAAAAACAATGACCGCGACCTGCAGAATGTTCATCGCCATGAGCTTCCGCAGCAGATGGGAACGGGCGACGATGCCATAGAGCCCGATCAGCAGGAGCGCCGCGGCCTGGAGGTACTGGACGGTGCTCGCGTCGAGGAACTCAGGCATCATCCCGCGCTTCCACGAGCACGTCGAAGATCAGTTCGAGGACCCCGGTCACGGCAAGCGCGACCCCGATCTCGACGGCCAGGCTGCCGGCCGCGCGCACCTCGGCCGGCGCGAGCGGGAGCGGCAGGGCGGAGTAGTCGAGGAAGTGCCCCCCGAAGATCGGTCCCAGCAAGCCCACCCCAGCGAAGATCCCGGCGCCCGTGCAGAGCAGCACGACGGCGACCTCGGGCGGCATCACCCACCCGGCCGCCCGTCCCCTGACGAGCCGCACCAGAATCAGGCACGCGGCGATGATCACGCCGCCCTGGAAGCCGCCGCCCGGACTGTCGTGGCCGTACACGACGACGTAGGCGCCGAACATCAACATGAACGGCGTCATCAGCCGGCTAGCCGCGTCGAGCGCCGGGCTGCCAAACCCCGAATTCATCACGACCCGGCACCTCGCGATCGGCCGCCCAGGATCAGCCAGCAGGCCAGGCCCGCCGCGCAGATCACCGTCGTCTCACCCAGTGTGTCGTATGCGCGATAGTCGGCGAGCACGCCGGTCACGAGATTGGTGGCTCCGGTCTCCTCGTGCCCACGTGCGATGTAGCGCGGTGAGGCGTGCGTGGCTGCCGGCGACTCGGGATCGCCGATCCGCGGCAGGCCACTCGCGGCCGCCGCGAGCACGGCGCCCAGCGCCAACAGCGGAATGACCGCCAGTCGCGCCATCAGTCGGCACCCCGATCGGTCCGGAAGATGGCGGTCACGAAGAACACCGCCGTGATCGCGGCGCCGACGGCGGCTTCCGTGAATGCCACATCGACCGCACCGAGGATGGCGAAGTAGGTCGCCGAGAAGAAACTGAACGCGCCGAACACCACGACGGCGGTCATGAGATCGCGCACAGAGAGCGCGGCGATGGCGCAGACGATCATCAACCCGAGAAACGCGATCGCCAGCGGGTCGAAAGCGGCCGTCACGACCGACCCTCCCGCCGCCAGGGCGCGATGCCGGCGCGGTAGGCGGCGCGACCCAGGGCATGGGTGGCGGTCGGATTCGCCAGCGTGACGAAGACCACGATCAGCAGGATCTTGGCGCTGGTCAGCGACACCCCGCCGCGCATTGCCAGCGCGGCCGCCACCAGCGCCACGCCCAACGTGTCGGACTTGCCAAGCGCGTGCAGCCGCGAATAGAAGTCGGGCAGCCGCACCACGCCCACCACCCCGGCCGCAATGAAGAACAGGCCGAGCAGCAGCACGAGATCGGCCAGGGCAGTCACGGTTGGTCGGTTCCCCGGATCTCGTAGTACTTCGCGAGCGCGAGCGTCCCTACGAAGGAAATCAGCGTGTACGAGAGCGTGATGTCGACGAACACCTCCACGCGATCGGTCAGGAACCCGAGCACGAGCAGCAGCACGATCGTCTTCGTCGAGATGAGCCCGAGACCGGTCAGGCGATCGAAGACCGTTGGTCCGGCCAGCACCCGGTAGAGCGACACCGTCATCGCCGCGGTCAACGCGAACGCCGTGCCCAGCAGGAGCGGGCTCATCGCTCGACCACCGGTGACGAGTCGGGCGCGGCGGCCGTGAAGAGCCGCTGCACCCGCCGGATCGTTGCGCCTTGCTCGAGCCCGGCCGCACTCCGCGTCGTCAGGGCGTGTACGAGATAGCCGTCGGCGTCGGCGTCCAGGGTCACCGTGCCGGGTGTCAGCGTGATGGAATTGGTCAGCGTCAGCCGGGCCAGCGTATGCGGCGCCGGGACATCGAGCCGGACCAGGCACGGATCGATCGGCAGCCGTGGATGCAGCACGATGCCGACGACGTGCAGATTGGCCCGCACGACTTGACCCGCCAGCCAGGGGAGATAGGTCAGAAACCGGATCCAGGAGACGCCGGCCAGCGGGTGCGCCACGGAAGGGCCGACGGCCGGCGGCAGGCGCAACAGCCGTCCGGTGGTCGCCGCGACGGTCACGGCACACGCGGCGCCGACGAGCAGATGGAAGGGATCGAACTCGCCCGACAGGATGAGCCAGAAGGCGAACAGGACACCGGTGAACGGCAGGTTGCGGACGACGTCACGCCACCCCCCGCCGGTCTGCGGTGGGCGTGCCTCGCGTTCGATCCCCGAATCGCCGGTCGGGGTCTGAACTCGCATCAAGTCTGCCGTCGGAAAGGTCCCGCGCGGAGCGCTGTGGGGAAATCGTCCGGGCGACGTGAGGGTCGGCGCGGCGCCCCACTGGGCGCCGCGCCCGTGAATCGAGAACGTCGAAGGCCGCTGGCGCAGCCGCGTGCCCTAGCCGACCTCGTCGACGGCCGTGATGATCCAACGCCCATCCAACGGCGTACCGTCGTCGCCCGTAAGCTGAGCCTGCTCGAGCGTGACCTCGAGGGTCTGCTCGACGTCCTGCTCGTCGGGCGTCCGCACCTGGGCGAGGATCCGCACGGTGAACGACGCAATCTCCCCTTCGTACAACGTGACGTCGATCGGCTCGGCCGGGCTGAACGTGCTTCCCTCCGCGACGACCCGCGCCTCGTTCAGCGCCGCACGGGCATCCGACACGGTCCGGGCGTGCTCGGCCATTTCCGTCCGCCACTGCGTCCAGGCCTCCTGGATATCCCGATCGGCGCGTCGGCTCGGTTCCTCGCCCTCACTCTCGGCTTCGAGCACCCGCTCGATCGCCTCCAGGTTCTCGTCCTGATACGCCTGCTTCCGATCGGAGAACTCCTGATCGGTCGCCTCGGCCTCCATGAGGGCCTGGCCGAGCGAGCGGGCCCGCATCGGCCGGCGCGCCTGCTCGGAGATCGTTTCGATGTCGAAGCTCTGCACAATGCCCCGATCGGTCGGGGCGAACGAGACCATCGAGATGTTGGCGAGGGTCGTGTTGTCGCGCATCCGCGACGCGCGGAAGAATTGTGAAATCAGCTGCTCCTCAGGTGTACTCGAGCATCCGGCAACCGTCGCCGCCAGGATGAAGAGTGCCGCCGCCGTGAGTCGTGGCCGATGCATATCGTCAGCCTCCTTCAGATGACTGCCTGTTCTCGCTTCACGAGTCTCGTGGCCGCGGCGCTCTGGCCGCCGCCAACGAGCCTACCCCTCTTCTTCGCCACTGTCGCCCGCGTCGTCGTCCACCTGCTCGGCCAGCCGAGCGATCGACACGACGCGGTCGCCGTCTTCCATCTCGATGAGCCTAACACCCTGCGTCGCCCGTCCGATGGCCCGGATGCTCCAGGTCAACATCCGGAGGATCTTGCCCTGTTGGGTGATCAACATCAACTCGTCCTCGCCGCGGACATGCGCGACGCCGACCACCTGGCCGTTCCGCCCGCTACTCTGGATGTTAATAATACCCACTCCACCCCGGGTCTGCACCCTATATTCGGCCAATTCTGTCCGTTTTCCGTAGCCGTTTTCGCAGACCGTCATCAGCGCCCCGCCCGGCCGCACATCGGTCATGGCCACGACCTCGTCACCCTCCCGCAGCGAGATGCCCCGCACCCCGGCGGCCGTCCGGCCCATCGGCCGGACGTCGCTCTCGGCGAACCGGATGGCCATCCCGTTCCGGGTGCCCAGGAAGAGTTCCCCGGCGCCATCGGTCGGCTCCACGGCAATGACGGCGTCGTCGGTCCCCACGGCCTGCGCAATGATGCCGCCGGCTCGAGGATGCCGGAAGGCCCTGACATCGGTCTTCTTGACGACGCCGCGCCGCGTGCCCATCACCAGGAACCGCTCGCCGTCGGCCTCGGGCCACTCCCGCACGGCGACCAGCGCTGCGATGCGCTCGCCCGCCGACATCGACACGAGGTTCGCGATCGACTTGCCCTTGCCGGACGGGCCGACGTCGGGAATCTCGTGCACCTTCAGCCAGTAGACCCGGCCGCGGTCCGAGAAGATGAGGATGTAGGCGTGGGTCGACGCCACGAACAGCTGCGAAATGAAATCCTCATCGCGCATCCGCATCCCGATTCGACCCTTCCCGCCTCGGCGCTGGTTCCGGTAGGTCGTGATGGCGGTGCGTTTGATGTACCCCGTGTTCGTGACAGTGATCGCCATGTCTTCTTCGACGATCAGGTCCTCGATGCTCAACTCGCCGGTCTCGTCGACGATCTCCGTTCGCCGGTCGTCACCGAACTTCTCCCGAACGGCCCGCAGTTCGCCGAGCACGATCTCGAGCAGCAGGCTGTCGCTGCCCAGCACGGCACGAAGCCGTTCGATCGTCTTCACCAACTCGGCCATCTCGTCGACGATCTTCTGCCGCTCCAGCCCGGTGAGCCGTTGGAGCTGCATGTCCAGAATGGCCTGGGCCTGGATCTGCGTCAGCGAGAACTCCGACATCAGACCGGTCCGCGCCTCGGCCGGAGACTTCGATCCACGAATCAGCTTGATGACGGCGTCGAGATGGTCGAGCGCGACCTTCAATCCTTCGAGGATGTGGGCGCGCGCCAGCGCCTTGCGCAGATCGAACTCGCTGCGGCGCCGCACGACTTCCCGCCGGAACTCGAGGAACTGGTCGAGCACGTCGGCCAGCGTCAGGACACGCGGGCGACCGCCGACGATGGCCAGCATGATCACGCCGAACGTGGTCTGGAGCGGCGTGTGCTTGTAGAGCTTGTTCAGCACGACCTCCGGCACCTCGCCCCGCTTCAACTCGATGACGACACGCATCCCGTCGCGATCCGACTCGTCGCGCAGATCCGAGATCCCCTCGATCGTCTTCTCACGCGCCAGCTCCGCGATCTTCTCGAGGAGTCGGGCTTTGTTGACCTGATACGGAATCTCGCTGACGACGATCGAGACCCGGTCGCTCTTCGGCGCCGGCTCGATGCTCGTCTTGGCCCGCATCAGGATCGAGCCGCGACCGGTCTGGTAGGCCGATCGGATGCCGCGGCGGCCGACGATATAGCCACCGGTCGGAAAGTCGGGGCCGGAAATCAGATCGAGTAGGTGAGCCAGCTTCGCGTCGGCGCTCTCGCCGGGGTGCTCAGCCAGCCAGATCAGCCCATCGACGACTTCGCGCAGGTTGTGCGGCGGGATGTTCGTCGCCATCCCGACCGCGATGCCGGCCGACCCGTTGACGAGCAGGTTCGGGAACGGCGCCGGCAGGACGGTGGGCTCCTCGGTGGTCTCGTCGTAGTTGGGCACGAAATCGACGGTCTCCTTGTCGAGATCGGCCATCAATTGCTCGGCCAGCGCGCGCAGCCGGGCTTCGGTGTACCGCATCGCCGCCGGTGGATCGCCGTCGATCGACCCGAAGTTCCCCTGCGAGTCGACCAGCAGGTAGCGCATGTTGAAGTCCTGCGCCATCCGCACCAGGGTGTCGTAGATGGAGGCGTCGCCGTGCGGGTGGAAATTGCCCATCACCTCGCCGACGATCTTGGCGCACTTGCGATAGCCCTTGTTGGACGCCAGACCCATGCCGCGCATGCCGTACAGTACGCGCCGGTGCGCGGGCTTCAGCCCATCGCGGACGTCGGGTAGCGCGCGGCCGATGATCACGCTCATGGCGTAATCCATGTACGAGCGCTTCATCTCGTCTTCGATGTTGACGGGGATTTTCGAGTCGGTATCAGTCATGCGAGATCACGTCACCGCGACGCCGGGGCCGCAAGCCGCGGGCAGTGCGCAGAGCACTGGGCCAGCTGCCGAGTCGCGGGCCTGCGTCACACGTCGAGATTCTTCACATCCAGCGCGTTGTCTTCGATGAACTTGCGACGGGGCTCCACTTGGTCGCCCATCAGCGTCGTGAACATCTGATCGGCTTCGGCGTCGTCCTCGGCCCGCACTTGCAGTAGCGTGCGCGTGTCGGGCTTCATGGTCGTCGCCCACAACTGCTCCGCATTCATTTCGCCCAGGCCTTTGTAGCGATTGATGGCCACACCCCGACGCCCGGCCGCGATGAAGTGATCGACCAGATCGTCGACCGACGCAATCCGCACCGTGCCATCGGTCTGCGCGACCTCCCGTGACTCCGTGGCCAGCCGGGTCGCCTCGTCGAGCGGCGCGCCGCCGATCTGGGTCTCGTCAGCGGTCCCGGTCGTCTTCTCGGAGTCCCCGGCATCGCCGTGCCCGTTCGTGCTCGAGACCGTCATCGAGCCTTCAAGGCCGCGCACGTCGGCATAGCTCGACAGCAGCGTGCGGTATTCGCCCGTCGTCACGAACTCGACCCCCACGAGATGCCGGCGCGAGTACCCGCTCGAGTGATCATCGATAGCCAGGGCGAAGCTGTTGTGCTCCTCGTCCCGGCGCACGGCCACCGTCCGCAGTTCGGTCGACAACTCGGCGGCCAGCGAGCCGATGGCGGTTCGATCGGCGAAGAAATCGTTATCGCGCACGTCGCGGTCGAGAAACGCCTTGATGACCTCGCGCTCGGGGCCACGCCGCTCGACGATCTGGACGTACTTCTGGAAGACGATCAGTTTCTGCAGCAGCGTCTCCAGCTCGGCGCCGGCAATCGGCGTCGATCGGCCCGGCACGTGCACGGCACGGGACTCGGCCGCGCGGCTGATCAACCATCCTTCCAGCTCGCTCTCGTCCTTGATGTAGTGCTCCTTCTTGCCACGTTTCGCGCGATAAAGCGGTGGCTGCGCGATGTAGATATACCCGTGGTCGATCAACTCGCGCATCTGCCGGTAGAAGAACGTCAGGAGTAGTGTGCGGATGTGCGAGCCGTCGACATCCGCGTCGGTCATGATGATGATCCGGTGGTAGCGGAGTTTGGCGAGGTTGAAGTCGTCCTTGCCGATGCCGCAACCCAACGCCGCGATCATCGTCTTGATCTCGTCGCTGCCGAGCATCCTGTCGAACCGCGCCTTCTCGACGTTCAAGATCTTGCCCTTGATCGGGAGGATCGCCTGAAAGCGCCGGTCCCGACCCTGCTTGGCCGACCCACCGGCCGATTCGCCCTCGACAATGTAGAGCTCGCACAGCGCCGGATCGCGCTCCTGGCAGTCCGCCAGTTTCCCTGGCAGCGAGCTGTTGTCGAGGGCACCCTTGCGGCGGACGAGATCGCGGGCCTTGCGGGCTGCTTCGCGCGCCCGCGCCGCCTCGACAGTCTTGTTCAGCAACCGCTTCGCCTCGGCGGGATGCTCCTCGAAGTAGGCGCCAAGCCGATCGTTGAGGACGGTCTCGACGATGCCCTTAACCTCTGTATTCCCGAGTTTGGTCTTCGTCTGTCCTTCGAACTGGGGACTTGGAATCTTGACGCTGATGACGGCGGTCAACCCTTCACGGACATCGTCACCGCTGATGCTTTCCGACAGATCCTTGGTGAGATTGTTCCGGGTCGCGTAGCTGTTGACAGTGCGCGTCAACGCCGACTTGAAGCCCGACAGGTGTGTGCCACCTTCGTGCGTGTTGATGTTGTTGGCGAACGAGTAGACCGTCTCGGCGTAGCCGTCATTCCACTGCAGCGCGATCTCGACATTGATGCCGTCGCGCGCGCCCTTCATGAAAATCGGCTGTTCGTTGACCGCGGCCTTGTTCTTGTTCAGGAAAGTCACGAACGAGGCGATGCCGCCGTCGTACAGAAACTTCTTGCTCTTGTCAGACCGCTCGTCGTCGAGCGTGATCGTGACGCCACCGTTGAGGAACGCGAGTTCGCGCAGGCGCTGCGCGAGCGTGTCGAAGCTGAACTCGACGCTCTCGAAGATGTCGGGATCGGGCAGGAAGGTGACCTTCGTGCCCCGGCGCTTCGTGGTGCCCGTCACCTCGAGGGCCGCTGTCGCGATACCGCGCGCGTAGGTTTGGTGGTAGACGTTGCCGTCGCGCCAGATCTCGAGGTCGAGTGTCTCGGACAGCGCGTTGACGACCGAGATGCCGACACCGTGGAGACCCCCCGAGACCTTGTAGCTCGAATTGTCGAACTTGCCTCCCGCGTGCAGCATGGTCAGGACGACTTCCGCCGCCGACTTCCCGGTGGCGTGGGTATCCACCGGGATGCCGCGGCCGTCGTCGACCACGGTCACCGAGTGGTCGAGGTGGACCCGAACGTTGATCTCGCGGCAGTGTCCGGCCAGTGCCTCGTCGATGGAGTTGTCGACCACCTCATAGACGAGGTGATGCAGACCCACCGCACCTGTGGACCCGATGTACATGGCGGGCCGCTTGCGGACCGCTTCGAGCCCCTCCAGAACCTTGATTTTCTTCGCGTCGTAGCTGTCAGCGGCCTCGGACGGATCGCCGTTGCCGGGCGTGAGTGCCGGATCCGGCGACAATAATCCATCAGTCGTCGACGCGACGGGATCCGCCGCACGGGTCGTTGGGGTGTCGGGTTCGAGTTCCGCCATGAGCTGAGTAAGAACGAGTCTTTCCAGGTATCGAGACTTGGGGTGTGGCGTAGCGTCAGATTCGCATCGGCATGATGACGTAGGTGTAGGTATAGCCTTCGGCGCCGACCGGATGCATAACCGCCTGACTTGTCTCGTCCTTGAACTCGAGCCGGACCGTGTCTGTTTCGACGGCACTCAGAAAATCGAGCACATACTTCGCGTTGAAGCAGATTTGCACGTCGACGTCCGAGTACTCGACCGCCAACTCCTCGCGCGCTTCCCCAACATCGGGACTGTTCGACGTTATCTCGACGACACCCTTGGACATCTGGAGTTTGACGGCGCTCGAGCGCTCGTTCGAGAGGAGCGCTACGCGCTTGATCGCACTACCAAGTCGATCGCGTTCAAACTCGATCGCTTTGTCGTTGTTCTTCGGAATAACCCGCTCGTATGCCGGGAACTGCGCGTCGATCATCCGAGAAATCAGCACCCGCCCTGCGACCTTGAAGAACAGGTGGTTCTCGCCCTGCTGGTAGCTGATTTCCTTGTCGTCGTCGGTCAGTAATCGACCCAGTTCCCAGAGGGTTTTCTTGGGCAGAATGACGCGCGGCGACTCGTCTTTCTTCGTCTTCCCTTTGTCGCGCTTGGCCGCCACGAGCGCCAACCGATGACCATCGGTCGCAACCAACGTCATCTCGTCGCCTTCAAGCACGAAGAGTGCGCCATTCAGAAAGTACCGCGTGTCCTCACCCGTGATGGCAAACTGCGTCTTTGCCACCATCTCGCGCAACGTCTCGGCCGGGAGCTTGACCGCCTTCGCGCTCCCCTCCGGAAGCGTCGGAAAATCCTCACGCGGCAGAGTTTGCATCCGTGATTCGAACTTGTCGGCTGAGACCTTGACCACCCCCTGACCTTCTTCCCGGATCGTGATGTCGGTATCGGGTAAGGCTCGCACGATCTCAAACAACTTCTTCGCAGGTAGTGTTAGCACGCCGGCCTTCCTTACCTTGGCATCACAACGACTGCGCAGCGCGACTTCCAGATCGGTTGCGAGCATCCGCGCCTCATTCCCCTTAGCCTCCACGAGCACATTGGCCAGGATGGGAATGGTGTTCTTCCGTTCGACGATGCCTTGGAAGAGCTGTAATTCGTGCAGGAGATCGCTCTTACGAACAACTAGTTCCATGCTGCTGAAAACCTCATGTTGGATAGCGTCGATCCCGGACGGTTGAGACCAGTAAGATCTCTACCTAAAAGGAGATCACGAAGTACACAGAATTATATAATAAAGATAAGGTGTGTTGAAAACCCTTTTATTTAAAATTAACCCTTTAAACTCAACAAGTTAAACTGTGGAAAAAACCATAAAAGACAGTAATTCCCTGAGTGTTTATTGTGCAGTTTTTTCGGCGCTCAAACGGTGCACGGAAGGCGGCAGGGTGGCCTGTGGAGAAGTACTGGAAAGCGTTAAAAAAACTACTTAAACGACTGGAGAAAGTTGTTGATAAGGGTGTTGAAGTTGCCGTCCTGCTTCCGCATCCCCTCGATCTTTCGGATCGAATGAATCACGGTCGAGTGATGCTTACCACCGAAACTGCGACCAATCTCCGGCAGCGATGCGCTGGTGAGTGACTTGCAGAGATACATCGCAATCTGGCGGGGGCCCGAAATAGACTTCGAACTATTACGGGACTTAAGGTCGCTCGGCTTCAACTGATAGTAGTCCGCTACCGCTTTCTGAACAATCTCGATCGTGACGGCGCGGTCGTCGTGCGCAAGGACGTTCTTAAGCACATCCTGCGCGAGCGGTAGTGAGATTTCACGGCCGGTGAGAGACGCATACGCGATCAACCGGATGAGCGAACCCTCGAGTTCACGAATATTAGACTTGATCTTACCGGCGATGTAGATCGCCACGTTGTCCGGTAGTGGGACCGCTTCCACCTCGGCTTTCTTCCTGAGAATGGCGACCTTGGTCTCGAGGTCGGGTGGTTGAATATCGGCGATTAGTCCCCATTCGAACCGCGATCTTAAGCGTTCCTCCAGCGAAGGAATCTCGTGGGGTGGGCAGTCGCTGCTGATCACGATCTGCTTCTGGAGGTCGTGAAGGGAGTTAAACGTATGAAAAAACTCGGTTTGCGTCCCTTCCTTCCCGGCCAGAAACTGGATGTCGTCGACTAGTAGGATATCGACGCTGCGGTAACGCTCGCGAAAATCGAGAATCCGGTCGAACCGCACGGCGTTGATCATCTCGTTCATGAAGCGCTCCGACGAGATGTAGGTGAGCTTCAAGGTCGGATCGTGCTCGACGAGGTACTGCCCGATCGCGTGCATGAGATGGGTCTTCCCGAGCCCGACCCCCCCATAAATGTAGAGCGGGTTGTACGACCGGGAGGGGGCTTCGGCCACTGCGCGGCAGGCCGCGTGCGCGAACTGGTTGGACGACCCGACGATGAAGGTGCCGAAAGAATAGCGCGGGTTCAGGCCAGGGGGCGACGGGTGTGGCGTGGTGCTGGCCGTCGCGGGAGCGGCGGGCTCGGGCGCCGGCCCAACGGCCGTCGTTTCGTCAGGACCGGCCACGAACGAGACCGCGGTCCCCGGCCGATCGACTTCCACTAGTGCTTCAGCGATGACGCCGGCGTAATGCTTCGTCAGCCAGTCCCGGAAGAGCGTGTTCGGCACCTTCACGCGGATCGTCTCGCCGACGTCGTCGACGAACACCGTGGGCTTGAACCAGGTGTAGAAACTGTGGCGATTAACCTTGGTTGCGATCCGTCCTAGGACGCGATCCCAAACGCTGCTGCTCATACCTGACTACCCAACCGACCCACCGGACCGCCGACCGCGGGCAGAGCGCGCCCCTGAGTCGGTGTTCGTTCGCGCGTTCGACGCGACGACGGATCAACGCAGCCGCACCGGTCGAACGCAAGCGCATCCGAATCCGAGACCGCGCCGGCGCTCCGGCGAGCAGTGGCTTTCGAAAACCTCAAGGAACGCAGTGTTTTTTCCACAAATCTTTCCACAGGTGTGGAAACTTGAAGATCGTTTAACTCGTAACTCGCTGAGAACGTTGATCTTAACATGTGGCTAATCCTCGGCCCACGGGCGCGCCCGTGGGCGCCCCTGCCATGGCCGCAGACCGGTGATTCTGACACCAATCGGCCGGAACGAAACGTCGTGAAGTATTTCACAAGCAGTGCGGCCGACGTCGCACCCGGCAAGACCGATCCGGGCAGGTCGTGGGCAGCGCCTTGATCGGTCTGGCAAGCCCGTCGAACGACGAGTCGCGCCATGGTCTATCATTGACACTTATCGATCGGCTCCACTACCATTGAAGTTTCTCGACATCGAGGTTTGCGCTGTCGAGAGACGAGAGATCGATGAAGCGCACATTCCAACCGAACCGTCGGCACCGTCGGCGCACCCACGGGTTTCTCGTGCGGATGAGCACGAAAGCCGGACGCCGGATCCTGAAACGCCGCCGCGCCAAGGGCCGGAAGCGGCTGGCCGCTTCCTGACGACCGCGATTCCTTTCACGAGCGACCGAGCCGCCGCTGGCGATCAGCGTTGTGGCCTGCCGGTGGCGCCGGAGTCGATGGTGGCGCAGACGCTGCGACGCGACGAGCGGATACGGCGACGACCGGAGTACCAGCGGCTTCACGCCAAAGGCGTCCGGACGCACGGCCGGTATCTGACCCTGCTCATTCTGCCCAACGACTTGCCGATGAACCGGTTGGGGATCGTGGCGTCCCGGCGACTCGGCGGGGCCACCCTGCGGAATCGCGCGAAGCGGCTCGCACGCGAATTGTTCAGGCGAGCGAAGACAGGTGCCGGACTGGACGTGGTCGTGCTGCCACGCCGCGCGTTCCTCGACACGGACTTCGAGAGCCTGGAAGCAGACTACCGCTCGACCCTGTCGCGCCACCGACGTCGGACACGATAACGAGATGGTTAATCGCGCGCTCACGGCGGTACTCCTCGGCCTGATCAAGACGTACAAGCTGCTGCTGTCGCCGCTGTTCGCCGGCGCCTGTCGCTTCACCCCGTCGTGCTCGACCTACGCGGCTGAGGCGCTGAGGCGCCACGGGCCGTGGCGGGGCTCGTGGCTGACCGTGAGCCGACTGGTGCGGTGTCAACCCTTCGCATCCGCCGGGCACGACCCGGTGCCGGCGCGACCCGCGGGCTGTGTCCGAGCCTGATCGACGATCGAATGGAAAAGAGAGTTCTCCTCGCGGTGTTCCTGTCGTTTCTGGTGCTGTTCGTCTACCAGAGCCTGATCGGACCGCCGCCGTCGGAGTCACCCGCCGAAGCCGGGGCGGTGGCGGAGGCCCCGGCCGCCGAGCCCGCAACACCACCACCGTCCGCAGCCGTGGCGGCCTCGCCGGAGGCTGCGCCCCCGCCCCCGTCCTCGTCCACGACTCCGACCGATGCGGCGCCGGCCGAATTGACGACGGCAACCCCGATCTCGCCAATCGTTGCCGACCCGACCGAACGGGAGATCGTCGTCGAGACCGATCAGGTCATCGCTACTTTCTCAACGAGAGGCGGCGTGCTGACGAGTTGGCGACTGAAGGGGTATGCCGAGACGTCGGGCGAATTCAAGGAACTGGTGCCCTCAGGCGCCGAGATGCAGACGCCGCCGCCGTTCACACTCGAGGCTGACGAGGCGCCGTTGACGGCTCAGTTGGCCAACGCATTGTTCCGACCCAGCGCGTCGTCGCTCGATGTCAGAGCGGAGCCAAGGTCGCTCGTCTTCGAGTACGAGGACACGAGTGGTCTCTCGACACGGAAGGAGTACCACTTCGATCCCGAGAATCAGCCGTTCGTCGTCCGTTTCAGTGCGAGCGTGGAGACGGCTGCCGGGCCGGCGAACCCTGCGGTGCGTTGGGGACCTGGTCTCGGGGGCAGCGCGGCGCCCAGTTCCGGATTCGCGTACCGTCAGGGGCCGCAGGCAATCTTTTTCATGGACGGCGACGTCTCTCGGCTCGATGCCGCCGACCTCGAGGAGACGCCAGGCTACGACGGGACGTTCGAGTTCGTTGGCATCGACGATCACTATTTCCTGTCGGCGGCGCTGCCCGACCTCAGCCCGGTCGGTGTCACGTATCAGCCGGTGGTGATAGGCACCGGTGACACGCAGATAACGCTGGTCGACTATGTCCTGCGCTTCCCGACACCGTCTGGCGAGACCCGGTTCTACATGGGCCCGAAGGATTTCGACATCCTCGGAGCCATCGATGACGAACTGGTGCGCGCCGTGCACTTCGGCTTCTTCTCGTGGCTCGTCGTGCCACTGCATCGATCGCTCACCTGGGTGCACAGCTACGTCGGGAACTGGGGCTGGTCGATCATCATCCTCACGATCATGATCAACGCCGCCATGTTCCCCCTGCGGCACAAGAGCGTCGTGTCGATGCGGAAGATGCAGGAGCTTCAGCCCGAGATCAAGTCGATCCAGGAGCGCTACAAAGGCCTGAAAGTCACCGATCCCGACAAGCAGAAGATGAATCAGGAGTTGATGGGGCTGTACCGCGATCGGGGGGTGAATCCGGCGTCGGGCTGCCTGCCGATGCTCCTGACGATGCCGGTGCTGTTCGCGTTCTACTCGCTGCTGTCGGTCGCGATCGAGATTCGCGATGCGCCCTTCATCCTCTGGATTCAGGACCTGTCGCAGCATGATCCGATGTACGTGACGCCGCTGCTGATGGGCGTCACGATGGTCGCGCAGCAGCGCATGACGCCGTCGACCGCGGACCCGACGCAGCAGAAGGTGATGATGATGATGCCGATCGTCTTCACGTTCATGTTCTTGTGGGCGCCGAGCGGGCTCGTCCTCTACTGGTTCTGCAGCAATCTCTGGGGCGTCGGGCAGCAGGTGATGACCAACCGGATCATCGGTCCGCCCAAGGTGCACAGCGTGCGGCCTCCGGCCGAACGCCAGGTCAAGAAGCAGAAAAAGAAGAAGAAGGGCGGGGATCGATGAACGACGACGCGGACCTGAAGACACGGGCGCACGAGTTCGTGGCGGCGTTCCTCACGGCGATGGCGTTGCCGCTGGAGCCGGTCGTCGAGGAACAGACCGACTGCCTCCGGATCCGGCTGGACGGCGACGGCGGCGACGTGCTGCTGCAGAAACGCGGAGCCGCCCTCGACGCGCTGCAGCACGTCCTGAACGCGATCTTCCGCCGCGAGCTGCCCGAGCGGCATCGTGTTGTGGTCGACTACCAGGACTTTAGGGCGGGCAAGGACGACGAACTGCGGGGGACCGCGCGGGAGCTGGCCGCGCGCGCCAAGGAGACCGGTAGACCGCAGCATCTCGGCCCCTTGAACGCCTATGCCCGCCGGATCGTGCATCTGGCGATCGCGGAAGATCCCGACGTCAGCTCCGAGAGCATCGGCGACGCGCTGATGAAGACCGTCGTCATTTCCTGGACGCCGACGGCCTAGCCGCCAGCGGGATTGCACGGCCGCCCCGCAAGAGTCCGGGTCGGCCTTCAGCTTCCAGTCGTCAGCGCGCGCGCCTCGCGCCTCGCCTATCAATGTTTGCCACCGACGACACGATCGTCGCGGTCGCGACCCCACCAGGCCGCGGCGGCCTGGGCGTGGTTCGGCTCAGCGGTCCGGCGGCGCTCGCGATCGTCGAGCGGCTGATCGGGGCCGGGCCACTCGAGCCCCGGACGGCGCGGTTGGCCACCATCACCCGCGACGCCGACGACGGTGCGACCGAGCCGATCGATCAGGTGCTCGTCACGGCGTTTCCGGCGCCGCGGTCGTACACCGGGGACGACGTCGTGGAGCTGAGCGCGCATGGGAGCCCGGTCATTCTCGAGGGGATTCTCGAGGCGGCGGTGCGCGGCGGCGCCCGGTTGGCCGAACCGGGCGAGTTCACGCTTCGTGGTTTCCTGAACGGCCGAATCGATCTGGTGCAGGCCGAGGCCGTCGCCGATCTCGTCGAAGCCGTCACGCCGGCTCAGGCCAGGTTGGCCTACGATCAACTCGACGGGACGCTCAGCACGGCGATCGGCGAGATCGCCGCCGCGCTGTTCGACCTCATCGCTCGGCTCGAGGCATCGCTCGATTTTCCCGACGAGGGGTATCACTTTATCGAGCGGTCGGAGGCGGCCGACGCGATCGGTGAGGTGGCCGAGCGAGTCGGAGCGCTGCTTGCGAGCGGTCGGCGCGGCCGGGTGATTCGGGAGGGTCGGCAGGTCGTGATCGTCGGCCGCCCCAACACCGGGAAATCGAGCATCTTCAACGCGCTGCTCGGGACGGGTCGCGCAATTGTCACCGATCTGCCCGGGACGACGCGCGACTTGGTGACCGAGACGCTCGACATCGACGGTGTGCCGGCGCGGCTCATCGACACAGCGGGCGTGCGCGAGGCAGGGGATGCGGTCGAGGCCGAAGGCGTCACCCGCGCGCGCGGCGCGCTGAGCGTCGCGGATCTCGCCCTCGTGATCTTCGATCGATCGCACCCGTTCGAGCGGGATGACACGGAGCTCCTGGCCGAGACGGCGTCGATGTCCAGGCTGCTCATCGTCAACAAGATCGATCGACCGTCGGCCTGGGACGGGGACCCGCTGGCGTCCGCCGACGAAGGGATCGAGATTTCCGCAACCGCGCCGGGCGGCGTCGAGCCGCTCCGCGAGGCGCTGGCGACGAGGCTGGCCACGGAGGAGCCACGGCGTGAGTCGGCCGCGATCGCCAACGTGCGCCATCTGGAACTGCTCGAACGGGCGGCGGCGGCGCTGGCGCGGGCCGGGGCAGCGGCGGCGGCGCAGGTGTCGGAGGAGTTCGTGCTGGCCGACCTACAGGAGGCGCGCGTGGCGTTCGAGGAAGTCACAGGCAAACGTACGACCGACGATCTGCTGCGACGGATCTTCAGCCGGTTCTGCGTCGGCAAGTAGCGCTCAGCGGCAGCACCGCGGGTGATGAGGCCCGGGTCGCGGCCGGGCTCGGGGCGAGGGCGCCGGGCTCAGACAGTCCTCGCACGCCGGCGGCAGCACCGACCAGTCCCCACAAGACAGGAGCAGCCGGCCGCCGACGCGCTGCGGAACTCGCAGGCACCCTCATCCCCGGCGCCCGCCGCGACGACGGGCTCTGCCCGCTGCTGGACGCTTTCTCCTGCCGCCGATCCTCGGTATCCTGCCTCTTCGTCATGCTCTCCTACGACCTCATCGTCATCGGTGCCGGCCATGCCGGGTGCGAGGCGGCGCGGGCGGCGGCGCGCCTGGGGCGCCGCGTCGGCCTGTGCACGTTGTCGCGCGAGACCGTGGCGACGATGCCGTGCAACCCGGCGATCGGCGGCACCGCGAAGGGACACCTCGTTCGCGAGATCGACGCACTCGGCGGACTGATGGGCGAGGCGATCGACGCGACCGGCATCCAGTTCAAGCTGCTCAACCGGAGCCGAGGCCCGGCCGTCTGGTCGCCGCGCGCGCAGGCCGACAAGCGCCGCTACGCAGCCTGGGTGGGAGCGGCGCTCGACCGTGAGCCCGGCGTCGACTGGATTGTGGGCACCGCCGTCGAGATCATTGTGACGGGTGGAGCCGTGCGTGCCCTCAGGATGGACGATGGGCAGGTTCTCGACTGCCGAGCTCTGATCGTCACGACCGGCACCTTCTTGAATGGGCTGATCCACATCGGTCCGGAGCAACGACCGGCGGGCCGGTACGGCGAGCCTCCCTCGACGGCCCTGGCCGAATCGCTGAAGCGGTTCGGGTTCCGGTGGGGCCGGCTGAAGACCGGCACACCACCGCGGATCGCGCGCGGCACGATCGACTGGAGCCGGCTCGAGGTCGCACGCGGCGACGAACATCCGCTGCCTTTCTCGTTCATGACCGATCGGATCGCGCGACCGCAGATCGACTGCCATCTGACCCACACCAACGCTCGCATCCACGACCTCGTGCGCGAGCATCTCGGCGACTCACCGCTGTTCAACGGCCAGATTCAGGGGATCGGGCCGCGGTATTGCCCATCACTCGAAGACAAGATCGTCCGGTTCCCCGATCGCGAACGCCATCAGGTTTTCCTCGAGCTGGAAGGTGTCGACGTCGAGGAGATCTACGTGAACGGGTTGTCGATGAGCCTGCCGCGCGAGGCCCAGACGGCGATCGTCCGGAGCTTGCCCGGGTTCGACCAGGCGACCGTCCTCAGGCCCGGCTATGCGGTCGAGTACGACTTCATCCAGCCGACCGAGTTGAGAGCGACGCTCGAGACGAAGCGCGTCGCGGGTCTTTACCTGGCGGGGCAGGTCAACGGGACGTCGGGTTACGAGGAAGCCGCGGGCCAGGGGCTCGTGGCCGGGATTAACGCCGCGCGGGCGTTGAGTGATGCCGCGTCGCTCGAGCTCGGACGCGACGAGGCATACCTCGGCGTGATGATCGACGACCTGACGACGCAGGGCTGTCTCGAGCCGTACCGCATCTTCACCTCGCGCGCCGAGCACCGGCTTCTGCTGCGAATCGACAACGCCGACTTGCGACTGACGCCGCGCGGCCGCGAGGTCGGCCTGGTCAGTGACGAGCGGTGGCGAGGGTTCGCGGAGCGGCGCGATCGCTTCCACCGAAATCTCGCGACGTTGCGACGGACGACTGTGACACTCGACGATGGCGTGCGTCAGCGCGCGGCGCAGGCGCTGCGGCGGCCGACGCTAAGACTGGAAACCCTGCTTGGCCCACAGCTCAATCTGGATATCGAAGAAACAGCGAAACTCATAGACTTGGCGAGTGCAGAAACTGAGTTCAAGTACGAGGGCTACTTGAAGCGTCAGATTGCCACCGTCGAGCGTGAGCGCCGGCAGGCTGATTTCACGATTCCGTTCTCCTTCGACTACGCCGGCATCCCTGGGCTGTCGAGGGAGGTCGTCGAGCGATTGACGACGACCCGTCCTGACACGCTCGGCCAGGCGCGGCGGATCCCCGGGATTACTCCCGCCGCGATCGCCATCCTTGGCGTAAGACTGTTCGGCCGGCCCGGAAATCCTCGCGACCGAAGCGCGATATGATCGCTGGCGGTCATGGGCGTGCTGAGTACGCAGGCAAGGCTCCTACGCTTAGCGACTCGGGCCGGGCTCCGGCTGTCGCCTGAGCTCGCCGAAAAGCTCAGAGCATATTTCGAGCTACTCGTCCGCTGGAACGCCAGGATTAACCTGACTTCGCTCGGCGACCGGGACTCGGCGATCGACCGGATGCTGGTCGAGCCGCTCGTTGCCGCACAGCGGATTCCTGACAAGAAGCTGAATCTCCTCGATATCGGGTCTGGCGGGGGTTCGCCCTCCATCCCGCTGAGTCTGGCCCGGCCGAACGTCAGCCTGACGATGGTCGAATCGAAGACTCGGAAGGCCGCGTTTCTCCGCGAGGCGGTCAGAACCCTCGAGCTTGGCGGAGCGGCCGTGGAGACCGTTCGCTACGAGGAGTTGCTGCTCCGCCCGGAGATGCATGAGGCGATGGAGCTCGTCACCGTCAGGGCAGTCAGGGTCGACAGGTCGCTGCTTGACAGGCTCCAGGCCTTCGTCGCCCCTAGTGGCCAGATCTTCCTCTTTCGCGGCCCGAGTGGGCCCGACGTTCCACCGTCGGTCAGGCCGCCGCTGTCCTGGCGAGAAACAGTGCCGCTCGTCGCGTCGCTGAGGAGCCGTCTCGTAGTCCTCGAGAAGGTGGCGATCAGCCGGAAGAGAGTTCGCTAGGGGCCTATTCGCTCTAGCCGCAAGAACCGATCGCGAACATACCGAGCCAACCCCTGTTTCACGTGAAACAGTGTGGAGACGCTCAAAACGGCTTGACCGACTGCTTCCCTCCGAGTATTCTTCGACAGGAAGGTTCATATTTAGGTTAATCGACCAATATATACGATGAGTGCTCGTATTGTCACCGTCGCCAATCAGAAGGGTGGCGTCGGCAAGACCACGACCGCGATCAATCTGGCGGCCTCGCTCGCGCTCGCCGATCGACGGGTGCTGGCGATCGACATCGATCCGCAGGCGAACCTGACGAGCGGGCTCGGCCTGAAAGGGGAGGCTGCGCCGTCGGGAACGATCTACCAGGCGCTGACCGCCGCAACGATCCCCGACTTCGCGCAGTACGTGATCGGGACGCAGGTGAGTGGACTGTCACTGGTGCCGGCAGACCGTCACCTGACCGGCGCCGAGCTCGAGATGGTCTCGCTCGATCATCGCGAGACACGGCTGCGGGAACTTTTGCGCCAACTCGTCGGAGACTACGACTACATCTTCATCGACACACCGCCGTCGCTCGGCTTGCTGACACTGAATGGTCTTGTGGCCGCCGACACCGTACTGATCCCTCTGCATAGCGAGTACTTCGCTCTCGAAGGCTTGGCCGATCTCGTCGCGACCCTCCAGCGTGTCCGCGCGACGCTGAATCCCGATCTGGATATCGAAGGCGTGCTGCTGACGATGCACGACGGACGCACGAACCTGTCGCAACAGGTGTCGCGTGACATTCGGGACTTCTTCAAGGACAAGGTGTTCGAGACGGTCGTGCCCCGGAACGTACGCCTGGGCGAGGCGCCGAGCCACGGGCTGCCGGCGATCCTCTACGACGTGAAGTCACGGGGCGCCGAGGCCTACGTGGCGCTGGCAAAGGAGATCCTCGGCAGGGATTCGGTGGCATCGAGGAGCACGCATGGCTGAGAAACGTCCGGCACTCGGTCGCGGCCTGAGCGCGTTGATTCCCGACGCGGCGCCGGCGCCCGCCGCCCCCTTGACCGAGGTCGACATCGACCGCCTGGCTCCGAACCGGGAGCAACCGCGCCGCGACGTCGACGCCGCGAATCTCGATGAGCTGGCGCAGTCGATCCGCGCGAATGGAGTCATTCAGCCGCTCGTGGTGCGTCAGACCGAGCGTGGCTACGAGATCGTGGCGGGTGAACGGCGGTGGCGCGCGGCCCAGCGCGCGGGGCTGCTCCGCGTGCCGATCGTCGTTCGAGACGTCACGAACGATCAGTTGCTCCCGCTCGCGCTCATCGAGAATCTGCAGCGCGAGGACCTGAACCCGATCGAAGAAGCAGTGGCGTATCAGCGGCTCGTCGAGCACCACGACCTCACCCACGACGCGATCGCCATCGCGGTCGGCAAGGACCGGTCGACCGTCGCCAACGCGTTGCGTTTGCTGAAGTTACCCGAGGAGGTCAAGGCCGAGTTGGCGGCCGGGGGGCTGACTGTCGGCCACGCCCGCGCGCTGCTGGCCGCAGGGGACGAGGCCGCCCAGCGCCGTGCCGCGCGCGAGGTGATGAAGCGCCGCTTGTCGGTACGCGAGACCGAGGCGTTCATCCGGAAGCTGACCGCGCCGGTGCCGAAGACCGAAGCGGCGGCACCCGACGTGCACGTGCGCGCCGCCGAGGAACGGCTGCACCTGGCACTCGGTACGCGCGTGCGGATCGTGCGGAAGCGGAAGGGGGGCCGGATCGAGATCGACTTCGGCTCCGAAGAAGAGCTACAACGGATCTACGAGCAGCTGTCGAATCAGTGATGCCCGCGGCGCGAGATCGCGAGATCGTGACCTCCTGTCGACGAGACGAATCATGCGCTGGACGAAACGACGACTGACCGATTACTCCGCGTGCGCTGGCTGAGCGAGCAAGCTCGCCGCGGGCGAGCTCGCTCAGGTGCTGAGCGATCTGTCGCCGCCGCCTGATGACCGCGTGCTGGTCGACTACCGCACGTCGGACGATGCCGGTGTGTACCGCTGGGACGACAGCTCGGCGCTCGTCCAGACCGTCGATTTCTTCACCCCGATCGTCGACGACCCGTTCGCGTACGGCCAGATAGCCGCGGCGAATTCCCTGAGCGACGTGTACGCCATGGGCGGGGTGCCGCTCACCGCGCTGGCCGTCGCCGGTTTCCCCATCGACGAACTCGAACCCGGCGTGATCCAGTCGATCTTCAAGGGCGGGCTCAGCAAGCTGCGCGAGGCCGGAGTGGCGCTGCTGGGCGGCCACACCGTCAAGGACGCCGAGATCAAGTTCGGGTACTCGGTCACGGGTCGCATCGATCCCGACCGCGTGCTGTCGAATGCCGGACTCCAGGCGGGCGATGCATTGCTGTTGACCAAGCCGATCGGCACCGGCATCGTGGCCACCGCCATCAAGAGGGCGCGCGCGCCCGAGGCCGTGGCCGCCAACGCGATCGGGTCGATGGCGACGTTGAATCGGGCGCCAGCCGATGCGCTGCGCGCCCTGCCGGCCGGAGAGGTGCACGCCTGCACTGACATCACCGGGTTCGGGCTGGTGGGCCACGTCTGCGAGATGGCCTCGGCCTCCGGTGTCGGCGTGCGCATCGATTCGGCGACGGTCCCCCTCCTCGAGGGCGCGACCGCGCTGGTGGGCCGGCACCAGACCGCCGGAGGCGATACCAACGCCCAGCACTTCGGAGAACGCACCGAGATCGCCGGGAACGTGAGCACCGATCTGGTCGCCCTGCTGCACGATCCCCAGACCTCGGGGGGACTCCTGGTTGCCGTGGCCGCCACCGCCCTCGACCGCGCCGTCGCGGCGCTGGCCGAGGCCGGCGTCAACGGCGTGACGATCGGCGAGGCCGTTCCCGTGCAGGATGCGAGCGCGCTCGTGTCCATCACCTGAGCGTCCACCCCCCATCCGATTCTCCGGGGAGCGTTGATTGTCGAGCCGAGGCCGACCGTCATCGGACCCCCGGACGCCGAAAAACAGCGGAATTACGGCCTGATCGCTCTTGCCGGGGCGCGGTGCAGATGATAAAATCTCCGCTTTGTACGGGCGCTCGAATCCGCTTCGGATCGTGGCGCGTCGGACGAGGAACTGGCGAGTGATTCCTGACCTTTCGGTCGTCTGGGTAATCGGGCTGGTACTGCTGCTGGCGTGGTCGCTCAATCGCCTGCTGATCGTGCCGCTCACCCAGGTGATGGAGCAGCGCGAGCGGGCCATCGGGTCGGCGCGGGAACTGGCCGAGTCGGCCGCCGCGCGAGCCGCGGAGGCCACGACCGAGTTCGAGACGAAGACGGCGGCGGCCCGCGCCGAGATCTACCGCCAGATGGACGAGAGCCGCCGTGAGCTACTGGATCGCCGCACCGAGATTCTCGACGAGACGTGCCGCGACGCCGAGTCGAACCTCGCGGATGCGACCGAACGCCTGAAGCAACAGACCGTCGATGCCCGCGCCCAGCTCGAGCGCGACGCCGAGGCCCTGGGCACGGCGGCGGCCGAGCGCGTGCTGGACCGAAAGATTTCGTCGAATTGATGCTCGGTGCGCCTGACGCACGGCGCCACGCGCCGCCGCTCGAACGTCCGCCGAACGGGAGATCGTTGACCGCAAGCCGCCCCTCACCTGCCGTCCGACCCACTCGCTGCCCCGATCGGTCGAGTTCCTGGGCGGCGTGCGTCCTGCTCCTCTGGCTCGGCCTGTTCGGCTGGCTGCCGGTCCCCGTGTCGAACTCCGGGATCGTCGCGACCGTGTCGGCGTCGCAGCCCTCGCCTGCCGAGATGGAGGTCGGCGAGGTGGACGAGCACGCCGAGGAGGAAGAGCACGCGTCGATCTGGGAGACCGTGGCGCGGCTGACCAACTTCGCCATCCTGGTCGGGACCTTGTTCTACCTGCTGCGCGGCCCGGTCGCGGTCTATCTGCGCAACCGGGGTAATCAGGTGCGACAGGAACTCGCGCAGGCCAGAGTGACCAGCGCCGAGGCAGCCCGGCAACTCGAGGCGATCGAGGAACAGCTTCGGGCCCTGCCCGACGAGCTGGCCGCGCTGGCCGTTCGTGGAAAGGACGAGATGGTCGCCGAGGAAGCGCGCTTGAAGGAATCGACCGAAGCCGCCCGGCAGCGATTGGTGGAGCAGAGCCAGCGCGAACTCGATCTCCACCTACGGATCGCCAAGCGCGACCTGACGCAGCATGCGGCGGCGCTGGCGACGCAGGTCGCTGCGCAGCAGATCAAGGATCACTTGACGGAGGCCGACCAGCTACGGCTGGTCGATCGCTACGTCGATCAGGTACAGCCGAATTGAGTTCACGATGAGCGATAGAGCCGTCGCCGGACGCTACGCACGCGCGCTGTTCGATGTCGTTGCCGCCGAGCCCGACGGCGATCCGATGGCCGCGCAGCGCGATCTGGAGGGCTTCGCGGCGCTGCTGGAAGCGCATCCGGCGCTGTACCAGGTGCTGGCGAACCCGGCCGTCCCCGCGGCGCGCAAGCAGGCGGCGGTCGCCGCAGTGCTGGCGGCGGCCTCGAGGGTTGCGCGTCCTGTCGCGCGGCTCCTGGACCTGCTGGCCGCCCGCGACCGGATCCCGCTGACCCTCGAGGTTCTCGCGGCGTTCCGCGCCCGCGTCCAGGAGCGGCTGCAGATCGTCCACGCCGAGGTCACGACGGCGGTCACGCTGACCGCCGACCGGCGCGACGCGGTGGCGCGGAGGCTGGGCGAGGCGACCGGGAAGCAAGTGTCGATCGACGCCCGCGTCGATCCGTCGATCATCGGCGGCGTCGTGGCGAAGATCGGCAGCACCGTGTACGACGGCAGCGTTGCGCGCCAGCTCGAGCGGCTGCGTGAGCAACTGGAGAGTGGAGCCTGATGGAGATCAAAGCCGAGGAAATTTCCAAGATCATTCGCGACCAGATCGGCGAGTACGCCGTCGAAGTCGACGTCGCAGAGGTCGGCACCGTGGTCGCAATCGGCGATGGCATCGCGCGGCTGCACGGCGTCGAGCGCGCCATGGCCGGCGAGATGCTCGAGTTCCCCCACGGGGTCTTCGGCATCGCGCTGAACCTCGAGGAGGCGAGCGTCGGAGCCGTGCTGCTGGGCGATTGGACCGAGATTCGCGAGGGCGACACGGTGAAGCGGACGGGCCGGATCATTTCGGTCCCGGTCGGCGACGAGATGCTCGGGCGCGTCATCAACGCCCTGGGCCAGCCGGTCGACGGCAAGGGGCCGATCGCCACCGAGCAGTACCTCCCGATCGAGCGGATCGCGCCGGGCGTCGTCGACCGCCAGCCGGTGCGCGAGCCGCTGCAGACCGGCCTCAAGGCGATCGACGCGATGATCCCGATCGGCCGCGGTCAGCGCGAGCTGATCATCGGGGACCGGCAGACCGGCAAGACCGCGGTCGCCGTCGATACCATCATCAATCAGCGCGACACCGGTGTCATCTGCATCTACAACGCGATCGGGCAGAAGCAGTCCACGGTCGCGCAGATCGTCAAGACGCTGGAGGACGCGGGCGCCATGGCCTACACGATTGTCGTGACGGCGAGCGCATCGGATCCCGCGCCGCTGCTGTTTGCCAGCCCGTACGCGGCGTGCTCGATCGGCGAGTACTTCCGTGACTCGGGCCGGCACGCGTTGTGTATTTACGATGACCTGTCGAAGCACGCGCAGGCCTACCGCGAGATCTCGCTGCTGCTCCGCCGCCCGCCCGGCCGCGAGGCGTACCCGGGCGACGTCTTCTATCTGCATTCCCGGCTGCTCGAACGCGCGGCCAAGATGGGGGATGCGCAGGGCGGCGGCTCGCTGACCGCACTGCCGATCATCGAGACGCAGGCCGGCGACCTGTCGGCCTACATCCCGACCAACGTCATTTCGATCACCGACGGCCAGATCTTCCTCGAGAGCGATCTGTTCCACCAGGGTGTCCGGCCGGCGATCAACGTCGGCAACTCGGTGTCCCGCGTCGGAGGCTCGGCGCAGGTCAAGGCGATGCGGCAGGTCGCGGGGACGCTGCGGCTCGATCTGGCGCAGTATCGCGAATTGGCTGCGTTCGCGCAGTTTGGCAGCGACCTCGACAAGGCGACCCAGGCACAGCTCTCGCGTGGTGAGCGCCTGGTCGAAATACTGAAGCAGCCGCAGTACGAGCCGCTGGCTGTCGAGCGGCAGATTGCGATGATCTTCGCCGGCACGAACGGACTGCTCGACGAGATCGCGGTCAGCGACGTCCAGGCGTTCGAGAAGGAGTTCTACCAGTTCATCGAGACGCGCCACGCCGCGGTGGACGCCGCGATCCGCGAGAAGAAGCAGCTCGACGATCAACTGAAGGCCGACCTGACTGCTGCTATCAAGGAGTTCGCGGCCGAGTTCGCGGCGAACCGGAAGACCGAGGCCGCCTGATCGATGCCGTCACTCCTCGACATCCGCCGCCGCGTCCGGGCTGTCAAGTCGACGCAGCAGATCACCAAGGCCATGAAGATGGTCGCGGCGTCGAAGCTGCGCCGGGCGCAGGAGCGCATCCTCAATGCGCGGCCGTTCGCGCATCAGATGCTCCGCGTGCTGAACGGCCTGGCGGGGCGCATCGATTCGTCGATGCATCCGCTGCTCGCCGACCCCGCGGTGCGGACGGGCCGAACGCTGATCTTCGTGATCACGGCCGACAAGGGGTTGTGCGGCAGTTTCAACACGAACATCATCAAGACGGCGGGCAACTTCGCGGTCGCCGATCCGGATCGTGAGGTCGCGCTCGGCCTCGTGGGCCGCAAGGGCCGCGATTTCTTCTCGCGTCGCGGGTTCGACGTCCGGTACGAGATCACGAACCTCTTCGGCGATCTGTCGTTCAACGACGCACAGGAGATCGCCGAGGTCGCCATCGACGAGTACACCCACGACCGGACCGACTCGGTGTATCTCGTCTACAACGAGTTCAAGTCGGTGATGCAGCAGCGGGTCGTCGTCGAGCGGCTGCTGCCGATCGGCCAGCTGCCGGAAGATGAGCCTGACGACGACGCGCCGCTCGATCCGGCCGTCGCGGAAGCCGCGGCGCTCGTGGACTATCTCTACGAGCCGGCACCGCAGCAGATTTTCAACGAACTGCTGCCGCATCACGTCGAGATCCAGGTGTTCCGGGCTCTCCTGGAGTCGTCGTCGGCCGAGCATGCGGCCCGGATGACGGCCATGGACTCCGCGAGCAAGAATTCCGGAGAGATCATCGATCAGTTGACGATCTACATGAACAAGGTGCGACAGGCGGCCATCACGCGCGAGATCATCGAGGTCGTGTCGGGCGCCGAGGCGCTGTAGCGGTAGAAGGATTAAAGACGATGGCGAATGCGGTGGCGACGGAACAGAAGAACGGTAAGGTGGTCCAGATCATCGGCCCGGTGGTCGACGTCGAGTTCGAGAGCGGACACCTGCCCGCGATCTACAACGCGCTGCGGATCAAGTCGGACGGCCAGGGCTCCGGCGAGACGGAAGTCGACGTCATCGCCGAGGTCGAACAGCATCTCGGTGAGAACCGGGTCCGTGCAGTGGCCATGAAGCCGACCGACGGGATGCAGCGGGGCATGACGGCGCTCGATCTGGGCGAGCCCATCTCGGTGCCCGTGGGGCCGAAGACGCTGGGCCGGGTGCTGAACGTCCTCGGCGATCCGGTCGATTTCCCCGACCGGCCGGTCGAGGCGGTTGAGCGCTGGCCGATCCACCGTCCGGCCCCGACTCTCGAGGATCAGTCGACCGAGCTGCAGATGTTCGAGACCGGCATCAAGGTCATCGACCTGCTCGAACCCTACCTGCGCGGCGGCAAGATCGGGCTGTTCGGCGGGGCCGGCGTCGGCAAGACCGTCATCATTATGGAGCTCATCCATAACATCGCGCTGAAACACAGCGGGGTGTCGGTGTTCGCTGGCGTGGGTGAACGGACCCGCGAGGGCAACGACCTGTGGCTCGAGATGCAGGAGAGCGGCGTCATCAACACGGAGGAGCCTGACAAGTCGCGCGCGGCGCTGGTCTACGGCCAGATGACCGAGCCCCCGGGTGCGCGCTTGCGCGTCGGCCTGAGCGCGTTGACGGTCGCCGAGTACTTCCGCGACGCCGAGAGCAAGGACGTGCTGCTCTTCATCGACAACATCTTTCGGTTCACGCAGGCGGGTTCCGAGGTTTCGGCGCTCCTGGGCCGGATGCCCTCGGCGGTCGGGTACCAGCCGACGCTGCAGACCGAGATGGGTGAGCTGCAGGAAAGGATCACCTCGACGAAGAAGGGGTCGATTACCTCGGTGCAGGCGATCTACGTGCCGGCCGACGACTACACCGACCCGGCGCCCGCGACGACCTTCGCCCATCTCGATGCCACGACCAACCTGTCGCGCTCGATCGCCGAGCTGGGTATCTATCCGGCGGTCGACCCGCTGGCGTCCACGTCGCGCATTCTCGACGCGCGCGTGATTGGCGAGGAGCACTACGAGGTGGCGCAGCGGGTGAAGCAGGTGCTGCAGCGCTACAAGGACCTCCAGGACATCATCGCGATTCTCGGAATCGACGAGTTGTCCGAAGAAGACAAGCTCACGGTATCGCGCGCCCGAAAGGTGCAGCGGTTCCTCTCACAGCCCTTCTTCGTCGCCGAGCAGTTCACCGGCCTGGAAGGGAAGTACGTGCCGATCGCCGATACGGTCCGCGATTTCAAGGCGATCGTCGACGGCGAACACGACGATCTGCCGGAGCAGGCGTTCTACCTCGTCGGCACCGTCGCCGAAGCGGTCGAGAAGGCCGAGAAGATGAAGAGCGCCTGACGGCGCCCGCAGACCGAAACCCATGGCCCTGCCATCGCAGATCAATCTCGAGATCGTGACCCCCGACCGGGCGCTCGTGAGCCAGCCCGTCGACGAGGTGCAGATTCCCGGCGAGGAGGGGTACTTCGGCGTGCTGCCCGGGCACACGCCACTCCTGGCCACGCTGGAAGTCGGCGAGCTCTGGTACCGGGTCGGCCAGGAGCGCTCGTTCCTCACCGTGGCGTTCGGGTTCGCCGAGGTGCTGCCGGACCGGGTGACGATTCTTGCCAAGGTCGCGGAAACCGCCGAGGGCATCGACGTCGAACGCGCCCATTCGGCCCGGAAGCGCGCCGAAGAGCGGCTGACCAAGCGGGTCTCGGACCTCGACTTCGAGCGCGCCCGGCTCTCGCTCCTGCGGTCGCTCATCCGGCTGCAGGTCGCGTCGCGCGCTAGGATTCGCGGCTGATCTTCGGCTCAGGTTCGAAGTCGGCTATCATTTTGCCGCAGGCACCAACATGAGCGTTGCATGGGCTGTCGTCTCCGACACCGGTCTTCGCCGATCGTCCAACGAAGACAATCACTGCGCCCGGCCTGACCTCGGCCTGTTCCTGGTGGCCGATGGCATGGGCGGCCACGTCGCAGGCGAGGTGGCTTCCCGGATTGCGGTCGACACGATCGAGGAATTCGTCAACCAGACCAAGGCGGCTGGCCCCGACGACACCTGGCCCTTTCCCTTCGACACCGCGCTGGGCACCGACGCCAACCGGATGACGGTGGCGTTTCGCCTCGCCAATCGGACGATTGCCGCGAAGATGGCCGCGGCCCAGGGCCTGCGTGGCATGGCGACGACCGCCTCGGCGGTCCTCGTACATGGCGAAGAGGCCGTGGTGGCGCACGTGGGCGACAGCCGGGTCTACCGGCTGCGGGGCGGCGAGCTGGAACGACTGACCGTCGACCACTCGTGGGTGGAAGAGCAGGTACGCGCCGGCGCCCTCACCCCGGAGGCCGCGCGGCAGCATCCGTGGCGCAACGTAGTCACGCGCGCCTTGTCGGGCGGCGAAGACCCGGTGGTCGATGTCGCGGAGTACCCGCTGAAACCCGGCGATCGTCTGCTGCTCTGCTCGGACGGGCTGTTCTCCGTGACCCCTGACGAGCAGACCGCCGAGATCCTGGGCAGGGACGCGCCGCTCGCCGATATCTGCCAGGCGCTGGTCGACGAGGCCAATGCGAAGGGCGGGCCCGACAACATCACGACGCTCGTGCTGCAAATCGATGTTCCATAACCTCGGCCGCCTGCTCCGCTACCGGGGCCTCATCCAGAGCCTGGTGGCCCGGGAGCTGAAGGCGCGCTACAGAGGATCGGTCCTCGGGTTCTTCTGGTCGTTCATCAATCCGCTCCTGCTCCTGTTGGTCTACTGGTTTGTCTTCAGCGTCGTCCTGCCGGGGATCCGCCCGATCGACGTCCAGCCCTACGCCCTTTTCATGTTCTGTGGGCTGTTGCCGTGGACGTGGTTCTCGTCGTCGGTGCTCGAGGCGTCGAACGCGCTGATCATGGGCGGGAACCTCATCAAGAAAGTGCTGTTTCCGGCCGAGGTGCTGCCGTTCGTCACCGTCTTCGCGAACATGATTCACTTCTTCCTTGGGCTGCCGATCATCGCGGTGGCGCTCGTTTACTTCGAAGTGCCGATCAACTGGCTGGACCTGCTCTGGCTGCCGGTCATCGTTCTGGTGCAGTTGCTCTTCACGCTCGGCCTGGCGCTGCTCGTCGCGCCGCTGACGGTGCACTTCCGCGATCTGAAGGACATTCTCGGCAACCTGATGACCTTCTGGTTCTTCGCCACGCCGATCATCTACCCGATGTCGCTGGCACCGGCGGGCGGCAAGTGGCTGCTCGACCTGAACCCGTTCACGCATCTGGCGATTTCCTATCAGGAAGTACTGTTCTACGACGGTCCGTTCGGCCACTGGAAGTGGCTGCTGGCGCTGGGCGGCGCGTCGATCGTGCTGTTTCTGGCGGGCTATTTCCTATTCGATCGGCTGCGCGACTCGTTCGCCGAAGAGGTATGACGGTCTAGTGACCAACTCGATCGAGGTCGACAGCGTCTCGAAGGTCTACCGCCGGTTCGCGCGCCGGCGGCAGTTCGCCACGCTGAAGAGCGCGCTCCTGTCGGGGAGCCTCATCTCGGACCTGCGCCCCGACGAAACCTTCTCCGCGCTGCAGGACGTGTCGCTGGCGGTCCCGCAAGGGCAGACGATCGGCGTCATCGGGCCGAACGGGTCGGGCAAGAGCACGCTGCTGAAGGTGGTCGCCGGGATCACGAAGCCGACGTCCGGCACGGTCCGCGTCAACGGCCGCATCTCGGCGCTCATCGAGCTGGGCGCGGGCTTTCACCCCGAGATCAGTGGCCGGGAGAACGTCTTCATCAACGGCATCATGCTGGGCCTGTCGAAGCGGGAGGTGGCCCAGAAGTTCGACGAGATCGTCGAGTTCGCCCAGCTGGAGGACTTCATCGACGCGCCGGTCAAGACCTACTCCTCCGGGATGTACATGCGCCTTGGGTTCGCCGTGGCCATCAACGTCGACCCTGACGTCCTACTGATCGACGAAGTGCTGGCCGTCGGCGATCAGGGATTCACCCACAAGTGCCTCGACAAGTTCGCCGAGTTCCGTCGCCGTGGCAAGACGATCCTGCTGGTGACGCATTCCCTGGGGCTGGTCGAACGCTTCTGCGACGAGGCCGTCTGGCTCGATGGCGGCCAGGTGAAGGCCACGGGCGACCCGAAGCGGGTGGTCGATGCCTACCTGATCGACGTCGAGGAAGACGAGGAGCAGCACATCGCCAGCGGCGACGCCAAGGCCCGCGACGCGACGGAGGCCGCGGCCGACGAGATCGCCGACCCACCCGATATGTTTCAGGCGACCGAGGGTCGCTGGGGATCTCGCGAGATCGAGATCGTCGAGGTCACGTTCGAGGGCGAGGACGGTGAGGCCTCGCACGTGTTCCCGAGCGGCGCCCGGATGAGCATCCGGGTTCGGGTCAAGGCGGAGCAGCCGGTCGCGGACTTCGTCTTCGGCATCGGCCTGTTCAATGCCGAAGGCGTCTGCTGCTACGGCACGAACACGGACCTCGAAGAGTTGAAGTCGGATCGGATGGCCGGCGAGGGTGAGGTCGTCTTCACGATTGACACCCTGGACCTGGTCGCGGGCACGTACAAGCTGGACGTGGCCGTCCATAAGCGCGATGGCTATCCCTACGACTACCACCGCTTGCTGTACACCTTCCGCGTCAAATCGCGAACGAACGACATCGGGATCTTTCGACCGCGCCATCGCTGGACGTTCCCGACCAACATCCGCTTCACCGGACCGCTCGAGTAGCCGACCCAGATGGCGCCCCTGAGCCACGACGAGGCTGCCGCCCTGGTCGCGCGGACGCGGGCCAAAGGCGGGCGCGTCGTGTTCACCAACGGCGTCTTCGATCTGCTGCACCCCGGACACGTCCGCTATCTGCAGGCCGCGGCGGCGGAGGGCGACTTGCTGATCCTGGGTCTCAACAGTGACCGGTCGGTACGCGCCAGCAAGGGCGAGGGGCGGCCGATCGTTCCGGCGGCCGAGCGGGCGGAGGTGCTGGAGGCGCTGGCCTGCGTCGACGCGGTCGTGATCTTCGACGAGGCGACGCCCGCGGAGATCGTCGCGCATCTGGAGCCCGACGTGCTCGTGAAGGGCGCCGACTGGCCCGTCGACGGCATCGTGGGCCGGGAGACGGTCGAGGCGCGCGGCGGCAAGGTGGTCCGCGTCACGATCGAACAGGGATACTCGACGACGTCGATCGTCGACCGGATCCGCTCGCGAAAGCCCTGACGTCTTCTCTCTCGACAAGGAACTCAATGGTTCCGGCGGGTGGCGCCGGGTCGGGGGCCCCCCGCTGGCGCGGAGGTCAAGGCCGAGGTCTGGCGCGGGGCGAGGGCGCGCCGGGCTCAGACACCCTCGCACGCCGACGGCAGTTGCTACTCTGCACCTGGCGGAGGGGATACCGGCCGTCGACGCGCTGCGGAACTCGCCGGCGACCCTCATCCCCGGCGCCAGCCTCTAGGGCCGACAGCCGCAGGCTGAGCACCAGCGGGGGAAGCCCGGCGACAGGACCCGCCTAGGCGGCCTGACCCTCGCTTTCGACGCAATCGAGGCCTGGCTAGGGTGCTACCATCAGAGGTTTCGACCAGACCGTGACGATCCCGACATCTACCTCGCTGTCCGTTCGCGCGCTGCTCAAGAGCGGACTCGACCGACTGGCCGGCGCGACCAGCGCCGCGGCGGTCGATGGGCTGACCGCCTCGGCCCGCGCGCTGTTCACGGCCGGCACCGCACGGCGCGACGCCGTCAGCCTCCTGATCGTGCCGACCGATGCCGAGGTCGACGTGATGACGGCCGACACACGCTTCTTCTTCGCGTCGCTCGAAGGCCTTTCAGCGACCGAAGCCGCGCGGGCCGTCCTGTCGTTTCCTTCGCTCGAGGTCGATCCGTACCGGGGACTGGCGCCGCACTTCGAGGTCGCCTCGGCGCGGGCCGGCACGCTCTGCGCGCTCGTGCGTGGCGACGCGCGGATCGTCGTCGCGTCAGTCGCGGCGCTGCTCCCGCGGATGAGCCCGCCCGCAGTGATGCGCGATGCGTCGGCCGTGCTACTGCCGGGCGCCGAGACCTCCCCGACGTTCCTGGGCGATCGGCTCCTCCGGGCAGGATTCGTGCGCCAGGATCCGGTCGACCTGCACGGCGAGTTCTGCGTTCGCGGCGGCGTCGTCGACTTCTTCCCCGCCGGCGAGGACCATCCGGTTCGGCTCGAGTTCATCGGCGACGCGGTCGAGTCGATTAGACGCTACGACGCGGCGACCCAGCGATCGGTCGGGGCGATCGATCAGACGGCGGTGACCCCGGTGCGAGAGCGCCTGGACGACGACGCCTCCAGTTTCCCGAGCCTCGCGTCGGTCTTCGACTACCTGCCGGCCAGCGGAGGCCGCCTGCTCACCTCCGAGCCCGACGAGGTCGACGGGCAACTCGTCACGGCGTCAGAGCGACTGGCCGTCGCCTTCGAGGACGCGACGGCTCGTGGCGAGAGTCCGCCTCCGCTCGATCGGATCGCGATTGACACCGACGAGGTCGCGCGCCAGATTGCCGGGGCCGTCCGCCTGAGCGGGCTCGACCTCGACACGGTTGACGCGGCCGGCGCGGTGCACGTGCCCTGTCAGCCCGCCGTCGAATTCCGTGGCCGGGTCACCGACTGGATGGACGATGTCCGGCGGGCGCGCGTCAGTGACGAGCTGGTGCTCTTCGTCGCCACGACCAGCGGGACTGCGCAGCGGACGGTCGAGCTGCTGGCGGAAGGTGGCCTCCCGTCGGCGGTGGCCGGCAGCGCCGAGCCACCGGCTCGAGCCGCCGCCGTGGTCGCCGTCGGCCAGCTGTCGCGGGGGTTCCGACTCCCCGAGGCCGGGCTTCAGGTCTACGCCGAAGCCGACGTCTTCGACGAGCCACGCCGGACACACGAGCGCCGGCGCCCCGTGGCGCAGGCCTTCCTGACCGACTTCCGCGATCTGAAGGTGGGTGACCACGTCGTGCACGTCGACCACGGCATCGGCGTGTTCGTCGGGCTCCGGCAACTCGAGGTGGGTGACGACGCGCAGGAGTTCATGGAGCTGCGCTACGCCGAGGACGCCAAGCTCTTCGTGCCGGTCGAGCATCTCGATCTGATTCAGAAGTACAGCGGTGGGAACCGTCCGACGCTCGACCGCCTGGGCGGGACCTCGTGGGAGCGCGCGAAGACGCGGGTCAAGAAAGCGATGCGCGACATGGCCGAAGAGCTGCTGAAGCTCTACGCCGCGCGTAGGACGATCCCGGGCCACGCCTTTGGCGAGGATTCCCACTGGCAGCGCGAATTCGAGGATGCATTCGAGTACGAGTTGACCCGCGATCAGCAGACGGCCGTCAACGACATCAAGGGCGACATGGAAACCCCGGTGCCGATGGATCGCCTGCTCTGCGGCGACGTCGGCTACGGCAAGACGGAAGTGGCTCTACGCGCGGCCTTCAAGGCGGTCATGGAGGGGAAGCAGGTCGCGCTGCTGGCGCCGACGACGGTCTTGGCGTTTCAGCATGTGCGCACGCTCAAGGAGCGCTTCGCGGCGTTCCCGGTCACCATCGACCTGCTGAGCCGGTTTCGGTCCAGGGCCGATCAGAAGACCTTGCTGGCGGAGGTCGGCAAGGGGAAGGTCGACATCACGGTCGGCACCCACCGTCTACTGTCGAAGGACGTGGCGTTCCGTGACCTCGGGCTGGTGGTCGTCGACGAGGAACAGCGGTTCGGCGTCGCGCACAAGGAACGACTCAAGCAGCTGCGGCAGCGGGTTGACGTCCTCACGCTGACCGCCACACCGATCCCGCGCACCCTGAACATGTCGCTCGTCGGCATTCGCGATATGTCGGTGATTGAGACGCCGCCGAAGGACCGCCTGGCGATCCAGACCAGCGTGGTCCGCTTCGACCGCGCCGTGATTGCCCAGGCGATTCGTCACGAACTGTCGCGCGGGGGGCAGGTGTACTTCGTCCACAATCGGATCGAGTCGATCGACTCGATCGCCGATCTCGTGACGCGCCTCGTGCCGGATGCCCGGGTGGCGGTCGCGCACGGCCAGCTGGCCGAGGACGCGCTGGAGCGCTGCATGGTCGGCTTCGTCGACCACCGCTTCGATGTGCTCGTCACGACGACGATCGTCGAGAATGGCCTGGACATTCCGAACGCCAACACGCTCATCATCAATCACGCCGATCACTTCGGTCTGGCGCAGCTCTACCAGCTGCGCGGCAGGATCGGCCGGTCCGACCGGCGCGCCTACGCCTACTTCCTGGTGCCACACGCGGACGCCCTGTCGTCGATCGCTCGGAAGCGGCTGGCGGCCATCCGGGAGTTCAGCGATCTGGGGAGCGGGTTCCGCGTGGCGGCGCTGGATCTGGAAATCCGCGGCGCCGGCAACCTGCTGGGCGGCGAGCAGAGCGGGCACATCGAGGCCATCGGGTTCGAGATGTACGTCAAGCTGCTCGAGGAGACGGTCAGCGGGTTGAAGGGTGAGGAGATCGCCGACGAGACACGGGCGGCCGTCAACCTGAAGGTCGACCTGCGGATCGACGAGCAGTATGTGCCCGACATGACGCAGCGCCTGTCGGTGTACCGGCGCGTCGCCAGCGCACACAACGACGCCGATCTCGATCAGGTCCTGGCGGAACTGCGTGATCGGTACGGCCCGCCGCCGGCCTCAATCCTCAATCTGGCGGAGTACGGCCGGATAAGGATCCGAGCCGACGCGATGGGGGTCGAGTCGATCGACCGGGACCACGACGACGTCGTCGTGAAGTTCCGACCCGAGGCGACGGTCGACCCGGCCCGTGTCCTCGACGTCGTCGGAGTTCGGCCGGACGTCACGCTCATCCCGCCGGGGTTGCTGAAGGTCGACCTTCGCGCAGCCACCGGAGATGACGGCAGCCGGGCGTCGGAGTCGTGGTGGACGTCGCGGGCCACGACGGGCCAGGTCACGCCGGGCTTCAGCCGGCGCGCGGTCAACCGTCGGGCGGCTGAGGACCCGCAGGCGCCGACCGGCGTGTTCGCGCGGCTCGGCGGGTTGCTGGCCGAGTTGAGCGCGCCAACGGATCTCGGCTAAGATGGATAGGTCTAACACATTGATTCTGGGGAGCTTGTGCGAATAGACCATCGGGCCGGCACGCTGGCGGCCGTCACCATAGCGCTGAGTGTTGCTGCGGCTGGCGCGGCCGCGGCGCAGAACATCATCCTGCAGGAGATCCTGGTCAAGGTGAATGGCGCGATCATTACGAAGACCGAGCTCGAAGAGCGCCAGGTCCAACTGCTCCGCGAGTACCGCCAGCAGGGCCTCATCAGCGAGACGACCGGCGATGCCGAGCTGGAAGCCTTCCTCAACGAGGCGACGCCGCAGATCGTCGTCGATGCGATCGACGAGCTGCTGATCCTGCAGCACGGGCGCGACCTGGGCATCGAGATGGACGACGAACGGTTCGCCGGAATCGTCGACAACGTCAAGGAACAGAACAACATCGCGACCGACGAGGAGTTCAACGAGGTGCTGGCGGCCGAAGGCATGACGATGGAGGATCTCGAGCGGGCGATGGAGCGGCAGTTCATCATCTCCAGCGTCCAGCAGATCGAGGTGATCGGCAAGGTCGCCATGACCGACACTGAGGCCCGCGAGTACTACGACCGCAACACCGACGAGTATCGGACGCCGGGCCAGATCGCGCTGCGGGAGATCCTGGTCGCCGCGCCCGCCGACGCCGCGACCGGCGCCGACAACCGTCTGGTCAGCGCTGCGGCGGAAGCCGAGCTCGAGGCGCGGTTCCAGGCCGCCCTGGCGCGTGTCGCGGCCGGCGAGACCTTTGCCACCGTGGCGACTGAGGCCTCCGACGCGCCGTCCAGCGCCAACGGCGGACTGATAGGTCCATTGAGTGAAGACGATCTGGCGCCCGCCGTCGCTGCGCTCCTCGAGGGGCTGGCCGCGGGCGAGATCAGCGAACCGGTGCGCACCGCGATCGGCTACCAGGTGTTTCTGCTGGAGTCCTCGACGCCGGCGACCCGCCAGCCATTCGACGAGGTGCGCGACGACATCGCCAACCGCGTCTTCAACGAACGCCGCCAGGACGAGTTCAACGAGTTCATGGGCCGGCTGCACGTCGAGGCGATCCTCGAGTGGAATAACGAGAACCTCCAGCAGGCGTACGAGAACCGGATGCAGGCGATCCAGGGGCCCACGGCCGGGTCCTGAGTCGTCCGAGACCTCGTCGGCATCCGCGCGACCGACCCAAGCTCAATGAGTGATCCGTCCGCAGGAACCACCGACCCGACGCTCGAGTCGACAACGCCTCTCGAGGCGGCCTGGTACGCCGTCTGGACCAGGTCGCGGCACGAGCAGGTCGTGCGCGAGCAGCTGGCGCAGAAGCAGATCGAAGCGTTTCTGCCCACCGTGACCCGATGGAGTCGGTGGAAAGATCGTAAGAAGAAGGTCGACTGGCCGCTGTTTCCCGGGTACTGCTTCGCCAAGTTCGATGCCTCGACGCGACTCACGGTGCTGAAGTGCGCCGGGGTCGTGAGCATCGTGTCGTTCGACGGCACGCTCGCGCCGATTCCCAGCCAGGAGATCGACGCGATCCGCCAGCTGGTCGAGAGTGAGCTGCAGTACGACCCGTGCCCCTTCATGCACGAAGGGATGGTGGTCGAGGTCGTGCATGGGCCGCTGGCGGGCGTCGTCGGCCGGCTGGTGCGAAAGGGCGCGCATGCCCGCCTGGTGCTCTCGGTCGACCTGATCGGGCAGGCCGTGAGCGTCGACGTCGAGGCCGCCGATGTCCGACCCTACTGAATCTCCCGCACGACCCGCTCACGACGTCAACCAGACGCAGGTCGGCGGTGTGACCCTGTCGCGCCCGTTCGGCCTGGCGCCGATGGCAGGGATGACCGACACGGCCTTCCGTCGTCTGGTCAAGCGCCAGGGCGGCTGCGGCCTGGTCGTGACCGAGATGGTCAGCTCGGAGGGCCTCGTCCGCGGCATTGACCGCACGCTCGAGTTCGCCGAGTACACGGAAGAAGAGCGCCCCGTATCTATTCAGGTGTTCGGCGGCGATCCGGCCAAGATGGCGGCGTCGGCGGAGATCCTTGAATCGTTGGGCGCCGACATCGTGGACGTGAACATGGGGTGCCCCGTCCCGAAGATCGCCAAGCACAACGCGGGCTGCAGTCTGATGCGCGACCCGGCGCAAGCCGCCACGATCATCGACGCGATGGTGCAGGCGGTGCACATCCCGGTCACCGTAAAGATGCGAGCGGGCTGGAGCGAAGACGAGATCAACGCCCCCGAGCTGGCCCGGCGGGTCGAGGGTGTCGGCGCGTCGGCCGTGACCGTCCACGGACGCACCGCGAAGCAGTCGTATACCGGCCGGTCCGACTGGGGTCTGATCGGCGAGGTTGCGCGCGCGGTCGACGTCCCGGTGTTCGGCAGTGGCGACTGCGTTGAGCCCGCCGAGCTCGGCGACCGCGTGGCCGAGAGCGGTGCGGCCGGGGCGCTGGTTGGCCGGGGCGCGCTCAGGAATCCCTGGATCTTCGCGCAGGCCCAGGACCTGGCGGCTGGCCGGGCACCGCGTGCAGTGCCGCTCGAAGCTCGGGGCCGCTTTCTGCTGGACTATCTGGAGTTGCTGCTCGGCGAGGGCGTCGCAGAAGCCGACGGATTTCGGCACGCCCTGCCCGCGGCGCGCGAGGCGGCGCCGGCGCGGGGTCGCGACCGCTGGGTGGTCAACAAGCTGCGAGCCCTGGGGTCCTGGTACACCAAGGGCCTCGACAACGGGTCACATCTGCGCCAGCAGATCAATCAGGCCGAATCGATCGCCGAGCTGCGCGCGATCATTCAGGATTTCTTCTTCGACCCAGATCGGGCCTAGCGCTTCCGGGGCGGACGGCCACCCGGTGAGCGTTTCGCACCTCCCGACTGCCCGGCGGCCTTCTTTCCCGATAGGCTGGCGGTCTTCTTGTCCCGGCGGAACTTACCGGCCTTCGAAGCCCCCTTCTTCTTGGCGAATCGTGCTCGCGGATCCTCGTGCGTGCCGCCCGGCCGCCACTCACGGTCCCGCTTCGGTCCCGCGGCCGCCGGCCGCGCGCGCGGGTGACGGCGGGCCGCTTCGCGGGCCTCGGTTGGCGAGGGCCAGAGTCGTCCCCGCGCGAACCACATGAGTTCGGCCTTGGCGTCTTTCTTCCGGAGCTGATGGAGTGTCGGCATCAACTCCTCCCGGGTGGCCGATCGGAAAGACGTGGCGGTTCCGTCGAGGATGATCGTCCAGTAGGCGTAGCGTGGGGGCATTGTCGTGGCGTCAGGGTTGGAGCCGCTTCATCTTCTCGAGGAGCGTCGTGCGCTTCAGGTGGAGCAGGTCGGCAGCCAGGCGCTTGTTGCCGTCGGCGCGCCCGAGTGCCTGCCGGATCAGTTCGCGCTCGACGTCGTGCACGTAGCGTTCGAAGTCGAGGCCATCGTCGGGGAACGCGACGCGGACGCTCAGCCCCGGGTCGACGGCGGCCTGGATCTCCGGCGGCAGGTCGGCGGCCTCGATCTGCGTGCGGCCTTGACTGAACGCGAGTGTTCGCTCGATGACGTTCTCGAGCTGCCGGATGTTGCCCGGCCAGGCGTAGGCCATCAACTGCCGCATCGCTTCCTGCGACAGGCCGACGTCGGGCCGCGGTGGGACGAGTTCGCGTCCGAGTCGTTCGAGAAAATGTTGCGTCAGGAGCGGGATGTCGTCCCGTCGATCGCGGAGCGGCGGCAACGGAATCGGAATCACGTTCAGTCGGTAGAACAGGTCCTCCCGAAACGTGCCATCCGCGACGAGCTGAGTCAGGTCGGAGTTGGTCGCCGCGATGACCCGCACATCGATTTTGATCTGCCGCGTGTCCCCGATCCGCTCGAGTTCCCGTTCCTGCAAGACGCGCAGCAGCTTGGCCTGCAGGGCCGGCGTCATCGTGCCGACCTCGTCGAGGAAGAGCGTGCCACGATGGGCCTGTTCGAGCCGCCCCGGCCTCGATTCGACCGCTCCGGTGAATGCGCCGCGGACGTGGCCGAACAATTCCGCCTCGAGCAGCGACTCGGGAATGGCGCCGCAGTTCAGCGCGGCGAGGCGGTGGGCGCTGCGCGGGCTGTTGTGGTGAATGGCCCGGGCCACGAGTTCCTTACCGGTCCCGGTCTCACCGGTAATCAGAATGGTACTGTTGGTCGGCGCGATCATCTTGAGCCTCTCAAAGAGGTCGCGCATCACCTGGCTGAGGCCAACCAGGCCTTCGAAGTCGAAGAAGAAATCCTGCCGGTAGCGCTCCTCGAGCTGCGAGCGCAGGTAGGCGTTCTCGCTCTTCAGGCGCCGTTGTTCGAGCGCCGCCGTGAGAACGTGCAACAGCTCGTCGAACTGAAAGGGTTTGGTGATGAAGTCCGCCGCGCCGACCTTGATCGCCTCGACCGCACCCTTCACCGTGCCGAAGCCGGTCACGACGATCCCGACGATCTCCGGGTAGCGGTCGATCGCCGCTTTCAGCACCTGGCTGCCGTCGACGCCGGGCAGCCTGAGATCGGTGACGACGACATCGAAGGCGAAATCCGCCAGTTTGGCGAGGGCCTGCTCCCCACTCTCCACCTGCGTGACGCTGTAGCCGTGGTCGGTCAGACGCTCGGCGGTCACCTCCCGCAGTGCCGCCTCGTCCTCGACGATCAGCAGATGTTTTTCATTTTCAGTCATTTAGCAGGGTGGCGGTATTTTGACACCCAGCCGTCTGGCGGTCAAGAAGGCGGCGCGGATCGTTCTATAGGCTCGGTCACGCCCTGCCGATAGTCATTGGGAACGCGGCAGAGACGCCGTGAGGGGATCGGCGTCGCGAGATTGCAGCCCAACGTTGCAAGGCTCCGCGACGCCAACGAGCAAGACCATGATTGTCGACCGAAAGACCATCTCGATCATGAAGGCGTGTGAGCTGGTGGGCGTCAGCCGCCGGACGATCTACAACTGGATCGCCAGCGGCAAGGTGGAGTACGTCCGCACGGCGGGCGGCTCGGTGCGAATCTTCGTCGACACGTTGTGGCGAGATCCGTCCGGCACCTCGAAAGCCGCGATCTGGCCAGAAACCGCCCGCAAAGAGGCCTGAGCATCGTGCTCAGCGCCGACCGTGCTCCAGACCCACATCGAGAAAGGACGCATGTGGACGAGCTGACAGATCTCAGCCGGCTATTTCATCGGCTGAACAACCAGCTCGGAATCATCCTCGCCAACGCTGAGCTACTCGAAGCGAAAGCCACCGACGAGATGAGCCGATCACGTGCGGCGCAGATCGTGGCCAGCGTGCTCGATGCGATGAGCACGGCAGGCGAGATCCGCACCGATCGGGAGTCGCCCGCGTCCGACGCCTCGCACGGCTGACCGCGCGTATCCCGCCGATCCGCACCCGAGTCACGGCCTCCCACGACGTCCTACGAGAGTCAACGTGTTGGCGGCTGCACTGTTTTGCAGTCAAATACTCGACACTTTTCGGACCGATTCTCGTCAATCCTTCCCGCTCTTTCCCGTCGGATCAATTCTGCAACCAACTGATTATGTTGAAGTTATGCGCAGTGACTCCATTGAAATCATGTTCGCTACATTTTCGTTTTTGCGGTTGGTACCTCTGTTGCGATGAAGGGCCTCGCCACCGCGGCTGACCGGGTTCGGCCGGCGTGTCTCCAGCGTCGTCCCGTTCCGGTGCTCCGCGAGTGGCGAGGAGGGATCTCGACATGCCGCAGCAGCAGACTGTCACGGCTGACCAACAGCACCGTATCGAGGCCGGCGTCCCGTTCGTGGAGGCCCTGGCCCGACGCGTCGCGGCGTCGATGCCGCACTCGATCGATATCGGGGATCTGGTGCAGGACGGGATGATCGGCTTGATCGACGCCGCGCACCGGTTCGACGCGGGGCGGGGCATCAAGTTCGAAACATTCGCCGAGCGCCGCGTGCGCGGCGCCATGATCGACGCGCTGCGCCGCGACGCATGGCCGCGGGGCATCCGCCGGGTACGCCGCGAACTCGAGGCGGCGCGCGAGTCGCTCCGGCGAGAGCTTGGCTGCGAGCCGTCGATGGCCGACCTGGCCAAGCGCGTCGGTTCCGACGAGACTCGGCTCGGTCGCACGATCGTGCGGATCAACACGATCGAGTCGACCTCTCCCCTGGCGACGTCAGACTCGATCGACGAGGCGAGTCTGCCACCGGTCATGGTGCCGTCGGAGCCGCCATCGCCTGACAAGGCGCTGGAGCAGTGTGAGATCAAGGGCCGCGTCCGCGACGCCATCGCCTCGCTACCTCCGCGCGAGCGGAAGGTGATCGGCCTGTACTATTTCGGCGAAGTCACGATGAAACGGATCGGTGCCGAGATCGGAGTGAACGAGTCACGAGTGTCGCAGCTGCACGCGCGGGCGATCCAGCGGCTACGGAAGGCGCTCGCGCAGCAGTTCGAATCGGATGCGGCCGCGGCGAACGCCCTCGGGGCCGTGCTGGTCACGATGCCGACACGGGCCACGCGCGCGTCCCGCACCTCGGCGGCCAAGGTGAAGACACCCCGCGGCGTCGTGCTGCCGTATCAGAAGCGGAGTCGACCGAAGTCGGCGCGCCCGGCCACCCGGCCGTCGGTCGCGGCCGAGGCGCCCCGCGCCGTGGCGCGGTAGCGGGACCGATCAGGCCAGGACTTCGCGCGCGACTCGAAGCAGATCGCCGAGTCGGAACGGCTTGGCGAGCCACCGGCAGCCGGTGTCGTCGAGGAACCGTTCGGCATCGGTGCCGGCGACATCGCCGGTCACGAACACGATTCGCTGCTTGAGGTTGGGCGCGATCTTGGCGGCGGCTTGGTAGAACGCCGTGCCGTCCAGGCGCGGCATCTTCAGGTCACAGATCACGAGGTCATAGGTGCGCTCGCGCACGCGTGCGAGCGCGGCCTCGCCGTCACCCGCGCGGTCGACGCGGAAACCCGCATCGCCGAGCGCCTCGGCGACCGCGGCCGCCAGCGAGGGTTCATCCTCGACGAGGAGCACGACGGCGCCGCCCCCGATGTTCGCGGGCTGGACCGCGGGCGCCGGCGCGGGCAATCGGATCTTTCCAGCCGTAGCCGGGAACTCCAGCCGGAACGTCGCGCCCTCGTCCGGCGCGGAGGTCAACCCGATGCGCCCGCCGTGTTCCTGCATGATCGCGTAGGCGACAGTCAGGCCGAGGCCGGTGCCCTTGCCGACCTGTTTGGTCGTGAAGAACGGGTCGAAGATACGGCCCTGCACTTCATCCGGAACGCCCGGGCCATCGTCGCTGACCTCGAGCACGACGGACTCGGCTTCGGCGTCGTGCCACGTTCGCGTGACGATGGTGCCCTGTCCGCGCGCCGCCAGCATGGCCTGCTCGGCGTTGATGACGAGGTTGAGGAGGACCTGCTTCACCTGGTGAGGGTCGGCGAAGACCTGTGGGAGGCCGACAGCCAAGGCGTCGATGACCGAGATATTCGAGACCCGCTGTTCGTACGCGCGCAGTGACATGGTCTCACGCACGACCTGATTGACATCGACCATGGCGCGCGTCGTGTGCCGCTTGCGGGCGAAGGTCAGGAGGTTTCGGACGATCTTCGCGGCGCGTTCGGATTCGCCGAGGATCGTTTCGAGACCACGGCGCGTCGCGTCGTCCACGGTCCGTTCGGCCAGCCGCTCGGACCAGGTCAGAATCGTGGCCAGGGGGTTGTTCAGTTCGTGGGCGACACCCGAGATCGTCTGTCCCAGTGCCGCGAGCTTCTCGGCCTGGAGCAGCTGGTGGTAGAGATCACGCGCTTGATCTTCCAGCTTCTTCCGTTCGCTGACGTCGCGCATCAGCGCTTCGACGCGGAGCGCGCTCCCGCGTCTGCGTTCGGCTCGGGCCGTGACCTCGACCCACGTCGGCGTCCGGTCGGCCCGCCGCAGGCGGAGGAGGTAGTCGGTCACGGCGCCATCACGGGTGAGTCGGTCGATGAATGCCGCGCGCGCCTGAGGGTCGACGAAACGGTCGGCTTCGAACGGCACCACGGCCGCGTGGGCGGTCTCCGTCGGGTAGCCGAACATGAGCTTCAGGTGCGGGTTGGCAACGATGGTGTCGGTCGCGTCGGCCGTGAGGTTACCGATGTAGACACCCTCGTGCACCACCTCGAACAGACGCGCGAACGCCGTGGCGGGCGGGTTTCGGGGCTTGCGCGGTGCGGGCTTGCGCGTGGATGTTCGAGCGAGTTTTCGGGCGGGCTTTCGAGCGGGCTTCGCTGAGCGCGTCCGGGACACGGTTCGCTTGCGAGTCACGGGGTGGGCTGCGCCACTCTGGGGGCCTAAGCGCACCGCGGAGATCGGGGTCGTCTAACCTCGGGCCTCGGAGTTTTCGCCTACGGCACCGCCGGCGTCGGAGTCTGGGTCATGTAGTGCGGGCCGTAGCTCCGCTCGATCGTCTCTCGGATGTCGGCCAGTGCCGTGCCCGCCTCGTGCATGTTCATCGCGTCACGCGCGACATCAATGCAGATGGCTCAACCCATGCCGTGAGGTTCCCACCTCACGACGTTCCCTTCGGCGTCGCGACTCGCGACAAAGCAATCGTGGTTGTCGCCGTGGCCGAAATTCTCGCACCCGCAGAAGCACGGGACGTAGTCGAGCACCTCGGGGTTCTCGGCGGCGAACAGGTAGACCGATCGGATGACCTCGAGCGGTCGTGGGGGTGCGAACCCCGGCATCGGCAGCGGCGGCAGGTTCGATGACGGCAGGGTCCGTGCGACGGGACCGCGGGGCGCCGCCTCCTCGTGTGAGGTCGCCGGCGTCATGGGCGCGGCAGCGCTGGTCGCTGGTGCCTGCGCACGAGCCGAGGTCGCGGAACCGGCCGGAGGCTGATTCGGCGCCGACATCGACCAGACGCCAGCCGCGACCGCCGCCACGATTACGCCGAGAATCAGGCCCGTCGGTTTCCCTGACGTCCGGTGTTCCGACGTTCGGCGACGCGCCGTCGGTTCCCGATATTTCTTCGAAGACATGGCCAGATTCTATCATCGTTCACAGGCGGCCCAGGCCTTGGCGCCTCCGAGTCGCATGCTAGACTTCGGGAAATGTCCGCCGATCGCACGCTCGCCGACCACGTCGCCGTTATCACCGGCGAGACGATCACGATCGACGGCGGGGCCTGGCTGGGCGGCGGCACCTTCGGATTCGAGGTATGACGAGGCGACACGGTTCCGGAGCGAACGCACGACGATGACGACGACGACGACGAAACTTCCCGCGGTGAACGCCATCGAGGCTGGCAGCGAGGGCTGGGGCTTCTTCCTGTGCGCCGGGAAGGAGGTGCGGACCGGTCGCAACGGCCAGTTCATGGCGCTGCAGCTGCAAGATGCGACCGGGCAGATCGAAGGCAAGGTGTTTCAGGACGTCGAGCAGTTGCGGGAGGAGTTCGACGCGGGTGAGTTCGTCAAGCTGCAGGGACGCGGCAACCGCTTCAACGAGCGCACGGAGCTGATCATTGAGAAGATCCGCCGCGTCGATCCCTCACGCGACGCCGAGCAGGGCTTCAGCGAGGAGACCTGCGTACCGTCGGCGCCCCGGTCGACCGACGAGATGTGGGACGCGTTGATCGTGCTGGTCGGGAGCGTCGAGAACGAGTTCGTGCGGACGTTGCTGACGCGTATGATCGAGACCCACGAGGACGCGCTCCGGCGGTGGCCGGCCGCGCAGACGGTGCATCATGCGTATCGCGGCGGGCTACTCGAACATGTGCTGAAAGTGGCCGATGTCGCCACGTCGCTGGCGGGACTGTACGAGGCCGACCGCGATCTGGTGATCGCGGGCGCCATCCTGCACGACATCGGCAAGCTCCAGGAGCTGGACTACGATCTGGCGACCAAGTATTCGCTCGAGGGCAATCTGGTCGGTCACATCACACTCGGCGTCGTCCTCGTGCGCACCGAAGCCGCCGGCATCGGTGGATTTCCGGACGCGCTCCGAGCGCAGATCGAACACATCATCGTGTCGCACCACGGCTCGAAGGAATTCGGCTCACCGGTCGAACCGCGCACGGTGGAGGCGTTCCTGCTGGCTGCGGCCGACAATCTCGACGCGAAGATTCACCAGGTGCGGAAGCACATCGCCGAGGACCGGGGCGACGACGAGTTCACGGCTTACCATCGCCGGCTCGGCCGGTCACTGTACAAACCGGCCTCTGACTGACGTCGGTGTCACTGGCAGGTTCCGCCCCTGGCGGGGGTTGGACTTACGTTGTCCGGGGGCCGAGGGCGAAGGTCATCGAGCCCTCGAGGACTGTCTCACCGTCCACCGTGGCTACGCCGCGGAGCTGGCCGACCCGACTGCGCAGCCGCGCGACCGACGCTTCGATGCGGACGACGTCGCCGGGGTGGACCGGCCGATGGAAGCGGACGTGCTCGATCCCCATGAAGTAGATCAACTTCTCCCGATTCTCGGGCTTGGCCAGGATTAGGATGGCGCCGACCTGCGCCACGGCTTCGGTCAGGATGGTCGGTGGGAGGACGGGGCGTTCGCCCTGACGATGCGCGAGGTAGCGCTCGTTGAGCGAGACGTTCTTGACGCCGACGATGCGCGTGTCCTCCTCGAACTCGATGATTCGATCCACCAGCAGAAACGGATACCGATGCGGGAGGATCCGTTCGATCGCCGTGTAGTCGAGGGGCAGCGTCAGAGGGTCCATGCGTCGAGTCGATGTGCAGGTGAGCCGATACGCGGTCGTCGACCGCCGTCGTGAAAGGCTTTCCAAAGTATAATCCGAATCCGGCGGTCGATGCGGTGGTCACGCCTGCGCGGAGCGAACCCCAGAACTCACTTGTGTTGATAATGGCTGGCGTCGGGCTGGACGGCGAGGGCTAGGCGCGACGATGGAATTTGGTGGGCCCAAGTGACAGAGGAGCAACGCCGCCCTCGTCGGGCAGAACTAGCCAGGCGTGGCAACACAAGTGAGTTCTGGGGTTAACCTCACCGTGACCTCCCGATCCCAGCCGGCACGGGCTGGCGAGCACGAGACCCTCACGGCGCTCTTCGACCTCGGGCGTCAGGTCACCTCTGTCCTCGACGTTGGCGAACTCCTCCGCAAGCTTCCGGACCTGATCCGGCGCCTGATCCCGTTCGACGCGTTTGCGGTGTACTTCCTCGATTCGAAGCGGCGCACGCTGCGCATCGCGCATGCCGAAGGCTACTCCGAAGAGGCAGTGAGGACCGTTCGCCGCCGCGTCGGCGATGGGTTTGTTGGCGCCGCCGTGGCCGACGAGCAAGCCATGCTCGTGAATGACCTGGCCGCGGATCGGCAGCGCGACGCGGCGGTGCCTGAGGCCAGGTCGGGGCTGGTGGTGCCGCTACTGCACAAGGCGAAGGTCATCGGTGCGCTCACGCTGCTCAGCCACGAGCGCGGTCAGTTCGACGAAAACGACCTGGCGATCCTGCGCCAGTTCGGCGCTCACGTGGCGGTGGCGCTCGCGAATGCCCGGATGTTCGAGCGGGAACATCGGGACTCTCAGACGTTCGAGCTGCTGGCCGAGATCGGTCGGGACGTCACCTCGATTCTCGATCTCGATGAGCTGCTCGCGCGGATCGCGCATCTCGTGCGCCGCATCATCGACTACCGCACCTTCGGCATTCTGCTCCTAAACGAGCGCACCGAGGAGCTCGAAGCGAAGATTGCGGTGGAGTACGGCGATGCGCGAACGATGCCCAGCTTCAAGCTGGGCGAGGGCCTGGTGGGCTTCGCGGCGCTCCACAAGCAGCCCGTGCTCGTCCCCGACACCGCGGCTGACGGGCGATACCTGAGCTATGTGCAGGACGTGCGGTCAGAGCTGGTGGTGCCGATCCTGTCGCAGGACAAGTGCCTCGGGGTCTTCGACTTGCAGAGTCCAGAACTCGATGCGTTCGACAAGCGCTACGTCGGGGTGCTGACGCTGCTGGCCAGTCAGGCCGCCGTGGCGATCGAAAACGCCCGGTTGTATCGGAAAGTTCGGGCCAACGAATCGCGGCTGCGCAAGGAGGTGCGGCTGGCGCAGCGCGTGCAGGTCGGTCTGCTGCCGGCCGAGCTACCGATCAGGCCCGGCGTCGAGGCGGCCGCGCGTTTCGAGCCGGCTCGCGAGTTGGGCGGAGACTTCTACGAGGTGATGGCGCCCGAGGCGCCACTGTTCGTGGCTGCGGTGGGCGACGTGTCCGGCAAGGGTGCGGCGGCTGCGCTCTACGGCGCCTTTGCCGGCGAACTCGTTCGCTCCCGCACGTTCCGGCGACGCTACCTCCCGGAGCAATCGAGTCCGGCCACCGTGCTGGCCTCGATCAACACGATTCTCCACGAGCGTCAGCTGGAGGGCTACTTCTGCGCGCTGTGCTACGCCGCGTTCGACTTCGATCGGGGCGCCGTCGTCGTCGCCAACTCCGGACTCCCGTTCCCGATCCACAGTGGGGCCGATGGGACCCGGCAGTTCGGGGGGCCGGGCATTCCACTGGGGTTGTTTCCCGGCTCAGACTACGACGAGACGCGTCTGCCGTTCGCGCCCGGCGACGTCTTTGTCTTTTGCACCGACGGGATCTTCGAGGCCAACGATGACGCGGGCGACGAGTTCGGGGCTGAACGGCTGCTCCGCGTCGTCGAGCGGGCGCGCGACTTGCCCGCCCGGACGATCGTCGACGCGATCTTCGAGGCGGTGACCGAGTTCCACGGCGGCGCCCAGCAGGCCGACGACATGACGGCGGTGGTCTTGAAGATCAGTACGCCGTCAGGTAGCGCTGCATCTCCCAGGGCGTGACCTGCTTGATGTAGTCGTGCCACTCCTCGCGTTTGGCAGCGACGAAGTGCGTGAAGATGTGCTTGCCGAGCGTGTCCCGCACCAGATCGTCCTTCTCCAGGGCATCCAGCGCCGCGTTCAGGTCACCGGGCAACTCGTCGATCTTCAGCGACCGACGCTCGCGGTGGCTCATCGTGTAGATGTTCTTGTTGACCGGTGGGCCCGGATCGATCTCGCTGTCGATGCCTTCCAGTCCCGCCCGCAGCATCACGGCCAGCGCGAGATACGGATTGCACGACGGGTCGGGCATCCGTAGCTCGACCCGGGTACCGACGCCCCGCGAGGCGGGCACGCGAATCAGCGGGCTGCGATTCTTTTCCGACCAGGCGATGTTCGTCGGCGCCTCGTAGCCGGGGACCATCCGCTTGTAGGAGTTCACGAGCGGATTCGTGATCGCACAGAAGCCCTTGGCGTGCCGCAGCAGCCCGCCGATGTAGTGCAGACACGTCTTGCTGAGCTGCCATTCGGCCGTCTCGTCGTAGAACGCGTTGTTGCCGTTCGTGAAGATCGACTGATGGGTGTGCATCCCCGAGCCATTGATGCCATGAATCGGCTTCGGCATGAACGTCGCGTGCAGGCCGTTCTGCATCGCGATGTTCTTCACCACGAATCGGAAGGTGCTGATGCTGTCGGCGGTCGTCAGCACATCGTCGTAGCGAAAATCGATCTCGTGCTGGCCGGCGGCCACCTCGTGGTGGGCTGCCTCCACGTGGAAGTCCATCGCTTCGAGCGCCAGGACGATCTGACGCCGCACGTCCTCGCCGAGGTCAACGGGTGTCAGATCGAAGTAGCCTCCCGTGTCATGCGTCTCGGTCGTCGGGTTGCCGTCGCGCGTCTGGAACAGGAAGAACTCGGCCTCCGGCCCGGCGTTCATGTCGAATCCGCGCTTGGACGCCATGTCGATCACCCGCCGGAGCATCATCCGTGGGCAGCCGTCGAACGGCTTGCCATCGGGCATGTAGATGTCGCAGATGAGTCGCGCGACGGTCTCACCGGACGAGTTCTCCCACGGGAACACCTGAAAGGTCCGGAGGTCGGGTCTCAGGTGCATGTCCGACTCTTCGATTCTCACGAAGCCCTCGATCGACGAACCGTCGAACATGATCTTGCCGTCGAGGGCCTCGTCGAACTGCTTGTCGGGAACCTCGACGTTCTTGATGGTCCCGAGAATGTCGGTGAACTGTAGACGCAGGAACTTCACGCCGAGTCGGTCGACGGTCTCGCGGATCTCGGCTTTCTGGGCTTCGTGGGCCGTGGCGTCCGGGGTCACTGGAGAACTCCTTCCGGTTCGATCGATGGGCGGCGGCTCAGCGTGTGAAAGAACGAACTGTACCTCAAAATGTGCCATGTGCGCAAACATATTGCCTTCTGACCTCAGATAATGGCCAGTGTCGTGCAGCTCGACTCTAAGAACATGCAGAGGATGCAGAAATGTGACGATCAGACCGGATCGCCTGACCCGTCGTCAGACTCCTATATGAGCCAGATAGCCCAGGGGAGAACCGATATGCGACAGCTGATTCGAGCGGGTATGGCGCTGGTCCTGATCTGCGGCGCCGGGGAGTGGATGGTGGCGGGCGCCGCGGCGCAAGACCGGACGGCGCCGCGCGACCAGTCGATCGAGGCGACGCAGTTCAACTGGAACATCGCGACGGGCGGGGCGCGGATCGGCGTCTCGATCCGTGACATCGACACGGCCGACGTCGAGCGCGAATCGCTCGAGTCCGCGAGCGGCGCGGTCGTCGAATCGGTGACCGACGACAGCCCGGCGGACGCGGCCGGTGTCCGCGCCGGCGACGTCATTCTTGGCTTCGACGGCGAGCGCGTGCGCAGCGCCAGGCAGCTGACGCGACTCGTGCGGGAAACGCCGGTGGGGCGCGCTGTCGATCTCACGGTGCAGCGTGCTGGTGCCAGGCACGATCTCGAGATCACGCCCGACACGCGAACCGCGTCAGCCGAGTCCTGGCTACCGGTCGAGCGATTCGAACGTCTCGGCGAGGACCTGGGTCGTCGCTTCGAGAACTTCAGCCTGCCCGATTTCGATCTCTTCCGCGCTCGTCGCCCGCGTCTCGGCATCGGCGCCGAGGAACTGACGGCGCAGCTTGCCGAGTACTTCGGCGTCGAGGCTGGCGTGCTGGTGACTCACGTCGAAGAGGGCTCGGCGGCTGAGGCGGCCGGTCTTCGGGCGGGCGATGTGATCACGGCGGTGGATGGCGAGGGTGTCGACGATGTGAGCGAGTTGCGCCGTCGACTCCGCGAGGTCGACGGCGGCGAGGAGTTTCCCCTGGCGGTTACCCGCGATCGCAACGCGCTGAGCCTCGGCACGACGCTGCCCGAGCCCGAGACGCCGGAGCGGCGGCGCCGTGCCAATCGCCAGCCGCTGGAGTAATTTTAGGCAGTTCCGGTCTTGGCCGCGTCGACGTCGCCGGCCTCGGCATCCTCGCCGGCGTTGCCAACCAGGAGGACGACGAGCTGGGCGGCGAGGATCGATACGGTGGCGCGTTCGAGGACGCCGATCTCACCAGAGAGTTCGGCGGTCACGACACCGACACAGCCGCTGGCGGCCAGGAGCGGGGCGACAAGCGCCCCGCGCGCGCCGTCTCCCGCGTCGACGATCTGCACTCTCGATGTCCGAAACGCATGTGCGGCGGCGTTGTCGCCATCGCACGGGAGCTCGCCCATGCTGCCCAGGACGTCGGACGGGTAGCCGTGGGCGATGACCGCACGCAGCGCGCGGTTCGAGCTGTCGGTGAGCCAGACAATCACGCCGGAGGCTTCGAGAAGCCCGGCGGCTCGTTCGAGGAGCGCGGGCAGTTGTTCGCCGTCGGACACACGCGCGAGGTCGGTGCACAGTGCCGCGACCGCCGCGAGGTCGGCCGGCGTTGCGTCGACTGGCGCATCGATGATCGGCGTGCCGGCCGCCATGTCGTCGTCGATCGCGGCGTCCGTGTCCAGCTCGATCGCGAGGTCGCCCGCGACGTCGATGCCAGTGCCGGACTCGCTGGGGGCTGCGTCGAGATCCAGCGACAGGTCGCGGACCGCCGTGCGCGACAGCAGCGTCGAGAGCGAATCTTCCATCTCCGGCGCCGCCGGGGCGGCCTGTTTGGCACCCGGGGCCAGAAGCAGCATGAACAGCAGACCGGCGACGGCCGCCCCGGCGATCACCGTGGCCTGGCGGACGCGGAGCTGACGCCGTGCGCGCCCCCGGGCGAGACGTTCGGTCTCGAGGGCCGAGGCGATCTCGTCGTCAGCCGCGTCGGTCAGTTCGAGCCCGTCGGTGAAGATGAGGTCCGACGCTGGGATGGTCTGATCGCCCCCGATGAGCTCGCGGGCGCGGTCGTCCATTTTGCTGAAGTGCGTGACCGTGGCCGCCGCGGAGTCGAGTTTCGACCGCGCCTCAGGGGCTTGGACGCCTTGGGCGAGGGCCGCCAGGCGCTCGGCGGCGAATTCGAGCATTGCCGTCACGCGGGCCAGCCAGTAGTCCCGGTCCTGTCCTGCGGCGACGTAGGCGGCCTGGGCCGCGCGCAGTTCGATCACGGCGCGCCGCGCCTCTCCGCCGACCGTTTCCATCGCCGTTCCGGCTTCGCCGGCCACCGTGATCTGTCCGTCGAGCCTGGCCACTTCGAAAGCGGCAGCGGCACAGATCATCACGAACAGCACGACGAGACCAACGCGCCAAGCCCGACGCTGCATACGTGGCGCCTACTATAACACCGGAGATCGTTCGGGAGGAGGCGCCGGTGGCCGCCGCTACTGCGTGGTGGACGCCGCCGCGAGGTCGGCGGGGCGGAGGATGACGTAGGTTGGCAGGCCGACACTGTCGAAGTGGTCCATCACGTCCTTCGCGGGCGGACTGCTCGGGTCTTCCGCTTGGAACTTGATCTTCACGTAGGCGTCGAGCTCCGCGGTGACCGTCGGGTCCTTGAACGTGGTCTGATCCATCGTCAGGCAGTTCTTGCACCACGTCGCCCACAGGTCCACCAGCACGAGTTTGTTCTCCGCGCGCGCGGCCTCGAGACCTTCGCTCAGCGACGCGTACCAGCCTTCCTCGAGCTTTTCCTCGACGCTGCTGGCCACCGCCCCGGCGTCGACCCACCGGTTTTCGAAGATGCCGTACGCGACGTAGCCGTAGTAGACCGCCGTGCCCAGGATGAAAACGCCGAAGGCGTGCTTGACGTGGACCATCCAGGCGCCTGGCTTCGGGAGGAACGACAGGCCGGCTCCGGCGATTGGCCAGGGCAGTGCCATGCCGATGCCGAGACAGAACGGCAGCAGCAGCGCCACGGTCGCGCCTGTGGCGTACAGATCACTCGAGAAGAGGATCACCTGGATCACGACCGGCGCCACGCACGCGCCGGCCAGCAGCGCGGCGACTGTGCCCATGCCGAACGCCGCCATGAACGACCCGTTCTCGTTATTGCCGATCTTGAGCTTCGACTGGAATCTCGAGAAGTCGATGACCAGCACGTCGAACATGGCGAGCGCCAGGACGACGAACAGCGCCGCGATGCCGAGGTTGAACCAGGGTGAGGCGTTGATCGTGCCGAACGTCCCGGCGGTGAGGATGACGATCAGGCCGAGCGCACCGTAGACCGCGGCCATCGCCGCGCCATAGGCGCCGCCGAGCAGCAGCCCCCGCACGCGGGAGCCGGCCCGCGCGCCCGCGCCGATGATCGCGATGTTGATCGGAATCATCGGCAGGACGCACGGCGTCAGGTTGAGCGCGAGCCCGCCGAGCAGGATGAGCAGCAGGATGGCTAGCGGCCCGCGGCCCTCGAACCAGCCGCGCTGGGCCTCGCCCGATTCGGCCGCGCTGACGAAGCTCAGGAAGTCCTCGGAGTCGAGGTACCCGCCGGTTGTGCCGAGAATGTCGAACGCACCGAGCGCGACGGTGACGCCGGTGCCGTCCTCCGCCGCGTCTGCGCTTAGGGCCGAGGTGCCCGACGCGGCGACCGCGAGGGTGTCGGACGTCCTCGTCTGGGGGGGCGCGACGGAGTTCTCGCTTCCGAAGCTGATGCCACCGAACAGCTCGGCATGTCGCGACGCCACGCCCGTCCCGGCGGGCACGACATCGACGGTCCACTCGAACTCGGCCGTCGTCGGCATGTAGCACATTGTTTCGTCGCACGCCTGATACCGCAGCGACCCGGGCACGGTGTACTGGCCGGCCGGGAGATCGCCCGCCAGCGCGAAGACGACACCGACGGAAAAGCGCTCCTCGAACACCGCCAGCGGGGTGTCGGCGCCAAACTGTTCGAGCAAACCGGCCTCGGGATAGGCGATCTCCGTCACGGTGATCCCGTCGGGCGGCGCGATCCTCAGGGCCGTCGGAATGAGGAAATCGTCGAGCGGGGCCTGCGAGTTCATGTGCAGGCCTGGCTCAAGTTGCACCCGGAGGGCTCCACGCAGATCGGAACCGGGTGTCCCGGCGTCTGCGGCCAGCAGCGTCTCGGTCTCGATCGGTCTCGGCTGGGCCGCCGAGGCCCCCGCCAGGACGAGGACGAGGGTCGCGAGCGTCAGGAGAGCGATGGCGCGTGAACGGCCCAGTTGCATCTGCATCGTTGATTGCATTGGTAGGACGCCGACCCCAAGTGGGACGGTCCGTCCGTTTCCGCCGCTCATTTATTGTACCAGACGCTCAGCGGGCGCGTTGCCGGGAAGGGCCTATTTTCAGGGGTATTTCGGCCGTCGGCCCCGGGGAAGGCCGAGAGGCCGGGTGGTAAGATGAGATGGATCGCCTCACCCCGGTGTCTAACTGAGCCCGACAGGATTCTCATGGTGAAACATCTCCCGACCTTCTCCGGCGCCGCCGCTCTGCTGGCGCTCTGCCTGGGGCTCGGACCGGCAACCGCCGCCCGCGCCCAGAGCCCTGAGCCCGCCGGCGAGGACCTCACCGCGTTCTACGAGCAGCTAGAGCGGACCATCATTTCGGGCCGCGCCGCGGCCTATCTCGGGATGCTGTCGCCGTCGCTGGCCGCGCGCGCCGCGACTCGGCAGTTCGTCACGCGGAACATCGTCACCGGCGTCACCAACGTCACGGTCAGCGAGTTGCGTCGACTGCCGCTGTCCGGGGCGCCCGCGGGCGAGGGCTACGCCGTCCTGATCGAGATCTTCCGCGAGCAGCGCCTGGCCGGCGATGTGGCGACCTGGCTGCTGAACGTGCGGCGCGACGTCGATCCGGGCACGAACCGGTCGTTCTCGGACGGGCCGCAGTGGCGGATCGTCGGGCAGGAGCGGCTGACGCAGGTGGGCGGGCTGTTCCGCCTCGAACTGCACCCCGAGCAGCAGTACATCGTCCGCAACTTGACGATCGAGGCGACGGACCTGACGCTGCGCATGGCCGACGGGTTGGCGTTCGTCGCCGACACGGGCCAGGGGATCACCGGCCTCGTCCTCCAGGGAGAGGGCGAGGTGGACTTCACGCCCACGCCCGAGGTCGAGCAGGCGCAGCTTCAGCTGTTCGCCGGCGACAGCGCGCTCAGAACGACCTTCGACAGCGCCTTCATCCGCGTGAACCCCAACGACTTCGATGCCCTGGTGCCGCGCGACGCACTGCTCGAACGCACCGTGGGGCCGCGCGACTATGAAGAGGCCCAGGAGGTGTTCGACAGGTACGCCCCCGAGTCGTACCTCGTCGACGTCGGCCACCTGAGCGACGAGGTCTGGTGGGTGCTCCCCAACGAGGGCGACCTGCTGGTCGAACTGGAGACACCGCACTACGACGACCTGACCTACGTGAAATCGAGCCGGAAGGCCGAAGACATTCAGCTCTTCGACCGAGAAGGCCGCCGCAACATCTCGATCTACGCCTCCGACGAGAAGCTAGTCACGCGCGGCCGCTTCTACAGCGAGGACGATCTGATCGAGTACGACATCGAGAACTACGACCTCGACGTGCGGTTCTTGCCGCAGCGCGACTGGATGGAAGGCAGGGCCACGCTGACGGTCCGCGCCGTGAGCGATCTGTCGATGCTATCGGTCCGGATCGCCGACGCGCTCACGGTCGAGTCGGTCTCGGCCGAGCCCTTCGGCCGCCTGTTTCCGCTTCGGACCCCGGGTCAGAACACGATGATTCTCAACCTGCCCTCGCGGGTGCCGGCGGGCGACACGTTCACGCTGACGGTCGACTACAACGGTGAGTTGCCGGCCGAGGCCGTGGACCACCAGGCCATCGTGCCGCGCGATCTGTCGCTGCTCGAATCGTCGCGATTCGTCCACCCGACCATTCGCTCCGGGCCCGAGCCGCACTATCTCTACAGCAGCCGAAGCTTCTGGTACCCGCAATCGACGGTCACCGACTTCGCGCCCGCGACGATCAGCATCACCGTGCCACCCGACTTCGGGTGCGTCGCCAGCGGCCATCTGAGCGGCCCGCCGCGGGAACTCTACGGTGAGGATTCACTCGGCATGCCGGATGGGTCCAAGCAGTACGTCTTCGAAGCCGAGCGGCCGATACGCTATCTGGCCGCCGTGATGAGTGAGTTCGTCAGCGTGGGCTCCGAAGCGATCACGCTGCCGCCGGTGGAAGGCGGCGTTGCCGCGGATGCCACGACGTCACGCGAGCTCACCTTGTCGGTCGAGGCCAACGTGCGGCAGCGCCGCCGCGCACGCCAGCTCTCCGAGCGTGCGGAGGAGATCCTCGGCTTCTACTCGTCGCTCGTCGGTGACCTGCCGTATTCGAGCTTGACGGTCGCCATGGTCGAGAGCGAGTTGCCGGGCGGGCACAGCCCGGCGCACATCTCGATGATCAACGAGCCGGTGCAGAACAGCAATCTGCTGTGGCGTCGGGACCCCGTCTTCTTCGCCGCCGCGCCGGATTTCTTCCTGGCGCACGAGCTGGCACATCAGTGGTGGGGGCAGGCCGTGGGCTGGAGCAACTACCACGAGCAGTGGCTGAGCGAAGGGATGGCGCAGTACTTCGCCGCGCTGTACGCCCGGCATGCGCAGGGCGACGGCGTCTTCCGGCAGATCATGCGGCAGATGCGCGAATGGTCGATGCAGCAGTCGGCCCAGGGCCCGGTCTACCTCGGCTACCGGCTCGGACACATCAAGCAGGACTCCCGGATCTTCCGGGCGCTCGTCTACAACAAGGGCGCGATGGTGATGCACATGCTGCACCGCCTGGTGGGCGACGATGCGTTCTTCCGCGGCGTTCGCCGCTTCTACACCGACTGGCGGTTCCGGAAGGCCGGGACCGAAGACTTTCGGTTGGCGTTCGAGCAGGAGTCGGGTCTCTCGCTGGCGCGTTTCTTCGAGCGCTACATTCACGAGACCGGCTTGCCGGATCTCGCGTTCAGCTACACGCCCGAGGCTGCGCCGGGTGAGACGGGTGCCTCGGCGGTGAAGCTGCGATTCGAACAGCAGACCGAGTTGCTGTACGGCGTGCCGGTCACGGTGACACTGCGCTACGCTAGTGGCGAGACGCAGAACGTCGTGGTAGGCGTCACCGAACGCATCACCGAGGCGCGGGTGCCGCTGTCGGGTGTCTTGCGCGACATCGACGTGAACAGGGACTTCGAGGCGCTGGCGCGGGTCGAGGTCCGATAACGGGTCCCCTAGCCGCCGGCGTGGCGGACGACGAGCACGGTGAGGTCGTCCGCGAGCTTGGTCGCCCTCGCGTGGGCTTCCACGGCCGACACGATACCGGCGCCGATGTCGGCGGCGCGCTGCCCGGCGCGCATCTCGAGAGCGCGCTCGAGGCCGGCCTCGTCGAACGGCGTCCCTTCCCGATCCTCCGCCTCGGTAACGCCGTCGGAGTACAGCGTCAGCACGTCGCCCGCCGTGAGGCCGGTTTCCGCGGCTGCATACGTCGATCCCTCGAACATGCCGAGCGCGATGCCGCCGGTTTCGAGGCGCTCCACGCGTCCGTCCCGCCGGCGCAGCAGCGGTGGCATCTGCCCCGCGTTCACGTAGCGCAGCACGTCGGTGGCCGGGTCGTAGAGTCCGACGAAGAGCGTGATGAACCGCGAGCCCAGCGCGTGGCGCACGATCTGTGTGTTCAGCCGCGAGGTGAGCGCGGCCGGCTCGGTGTCCTCGTCGACGATCGTTCGTAGCATGGCCAGGAGCAGCGCCATCAACAGCGAGGCCGGACTGCCCTTGCCGGCGACGTCACCGAGTGCGATGACGACTCGCCCGTCGGGCAGCGACAGGACGTCGTAGAAATCCCCACCCACCGTGTTGGCCGGCCGGGTACGCCCGTCGATGTCGAGCGGGCCCGTAGCCAGCGATCCCGGCGGCAGCATCGCCGTCTGGATCTCGCGCGCGATCTCGAGGTCGTTCTTCAGGGTGAACCGGTCCAGGACCTCCAGGACGAAGAGCAGGTTCACCAGTACGAAGCCCGTCAGGAGCCAGAGCGTGCCGTCTTCCCAGGCGGGCAGCGGCAGTGGGAGCCGCATCAAGGGCGTACGGGTGGGCGTGAGCGCGATGCCTCGGAACAGCAGCAAGCCGCCGATGGCCGCGGAGACGAGCGCGATGCCGAACAGCGCCCGTCGCGCCGGGCTGAGCTTCAGCGTGAACGCGAAGAAGAACAGCCGAAGCCGGAAAATCCACCGCCGGTGCCAGGGAGGTCGTCCACGACCTCCGCATCGAGGCCCCGGGAGAGGACGCGGTACGCCTCGCGCGCATCCCGCGTGAACAGCAACTGGAACTCGTCCGCCGTCAGGCCGCGGGTATAAGTCTCGAAGAAGGTATTGGGCGGGTTGGTGGGCATGGGTCGATGATCTCCGGTTCCTGCATGAATTGATGAGGAATGCGGAGAATTCGTTCGACGTCCCGGCGTGGGGCGAAAAGCCACCGAGATACGACAAGGTGCGTCCGGCGCGCGGGGGTTCGGGGCGCAGCCCCGAGCTAGAAGAACAGCAGCTGCATCCAGGGCACGATTGCCGCGCCGACATAGATGAGCGTCAGCGCCGCCACGATGCCATGCACCGCCTGAAGGTGCAGGACGACGGCGCAGAAGCCGGCCAGGAGCTTGGCGCTCGCCAGCGTCGGGCCCTCACCGACGGCGAACATCAGCCAGAGCATGAGCGGATTCGCCTCGATGCCGACGCCGAACGTGGAGACACCGAGGTAGGTCAGCGCGCCATCGACCACCTGAGCGCACAACAGCGCAACGATGACGACGTTGCCGAACCGCACTCGTGGCTGGAACTCCATCCGTACGCCCCTGCAGCCGGCCTCGACGCCGAGCAGGCGCACGACGGCACCGCCAGCGGCCAGAATTTCTTGGTTGGGGAGGTATCCGCGAGGGAGCGAGAGACAGTGTACGCCGATCGCGGTTGCGGATCAAGGCGCGCACGTCGCTGAGTTTCGGGGCGCGGCCCCGATCTCAGGAAGCCAGAAACTCCTTCGTGAACGAGGCCATCAGATCGTAGATCTCGCCAAGCTCCGTGGGGTTCGCCAGGAACACGACGCGCATGAAGCCGTCCCCCGGTGGCAGCCCGAAGCCCGAACCGTGGACGCATAGCACGCCGGTCGAACGTAGCAGGCCGAGAACGTAATCCTCGTCGGTCTTGCCCGGCGGTAGGGCCACCTGCGGCATGGCGTAGAAGGCCGCGGTCGGCTCCACGCAGCTCATGCCGTCGATGGCGTTCAGGCGCGCCATCGTCAGTTCGGCGCGCTCGCGCAGCTCGGAGCGAAACGTGTCCTGATGCGATCGATCGTCCCGCAGCGCCGCGGTGATCGCCGCCTGCATCGGCGCGGTGCTACAGAGCCGGCCGTCGGCCAGCTTCTTGATGGCTGCCAGCAGGTCGTCGAGCCGCGGGCTGGTGCCGACGGCCATCCAGCCGGCTCGCCAGCCCGGCGCCAGGTAGGCCTTCGACAACGACGAGTACGACACGACCGGCGCATCGGGATCGAGGCTCCCGATCGGCGTCACCGGGCCGTCGTAGGCCAGGTCGGCGTACACCTCGTCCGCCAGCAGCAGCAGTCCGTGGCGGCTTGCCAGCTCGAGCATCTCGCGGCGCGTCTCGTCGGAGTACACGGCGCCCGTCGGGTTGTTCGGATTGATCATCACCAGCGCCCGCGTGTTCGGCCCGATCAGCTTCTTGATATGATCGAGGTCGGGCATCCAGTGGTTGGTCGGATCGGTCCGGTAGTAGACGGCGTTCGCACCCAGCTTCGCCAGGACCGCGGTGTAGAGCGGGTAGGTCGGCACCGGCACCAGCACGTCCTCACCCGGATCGACCAGCGCGCTCAGCGTCAGCTCGATCCCCTCGGACGTGCCCATCGTCAGGAGCACCCGGTCGGCTGGTATCTCGAGGCCGCGGGCGGTGAAATCGTCCGCCACCGCCTCACGCGCCGGCTCGATTCCCGGGGACGAGGTGTAGCCGTTCACGCCGTCGCGCATCGCCCGTTCGACCGCGTCGACGAGGTTCTGCGGCGTCTTGAAACCGAACGGAATCGGGTCGCCGATGTTGAGGTAGCGAACGCGCGTGCCGGCCGCTTCAACCTTCCTGGCCTCCGCCACGATGTTGCGGATGGCGTAGGAGAAGCCGTGGACGCGGCTCGCGACCTGAATGGCGGACGTAGCGTGAGTCGTCATAGAACGCCGATCTTAGTCCATCCCCGCGACCCGGACCAACCGTGTGCCGGCACCGGCCCGACCTGAGAGTTTCGCCACCGGCCGCGAGAAGGCGGGTATGATCGATGGGCTGTCCCGACCTTCGAGGAAACGTCATGGCCGTCCGAACCGAGCTGTCCCTGAAGCTTCCCAATAGCCCCGGCGCCTTGCAGACCGTCGGACGGATGATGGCCAATGCCGGGGTCAACATCGACCACGCCTACGCCTCCGTGATCGAGGGCAATCCGACGGCGACGCTGGCGCTGCTGGCGGTGATCCTCATCGCCCCCGCGACTGCGACCGCGCAGGCCGTCGAGTTCAGCGAATGGACGCTCGACAACGGCCTGCGCGTCATCATTGCCGAGGACCGCGTCGCCCCGGTCGTGTCGATAGCCGTGAACTACGACGTCGGGTCGCGAAACGAACGGCGCGGCCGGACCGGGTTCGCGCATCTCTTCGAGCACATGATGTTCGAGGGATCGGAGAACGTCGGCGACGGCGAGCACTTCCTGCTCGTGGCCAACAACGGCGGCGACGTCAACGGCACGACCGACAAGGACCGGACGCTCTATTTCGAGCGGATGCCGTCCAATCAGCTCGAGCTCGGCCTCTTCCTCGAAGCCGATCGGATGGCGTCGCTCGATATCACGCAGGAGAACCTGGATAACCAGCGGCAAGCCGTGCAGGAAGAACGCCGGCTGCGTATCGACAATCAGCCCTACGGCCACACGTTCGAGTCGATCGATGAGTTGGCCTACCTGAACTTCGCGTACTCGCACTCGACGATCGGTTCGATGACCGACCTGAGCGCGGCCACGGTGACCGATGTATCGTCGTTCTTCCGCACTTACTACGCGCCGAACAACGCGGTGCTGGCGATCGTCGGTAGCGTCGACACCGCCGAGGCGCTGGAACTGGTGCAGAAGTACTTCGGCCCGATTCAGCGGCAACCACCGCCGCCTGAGGTCGATCTGACCGAGCCACCACAGACCGAGGAGCGGCGGTCGAGCTACGAGGATCCGCTGGCGCGGTTGGCGCGCATCGACATCGCGTATCACATTCCGGAAAGCATGAGTGCCGATCACGATGCGCTGAGCGTGCTGTCGACCATCCTGTCGTCGGGGCGGAGCTCGCGGCTCTACCAGTCGATCGTCCGCGACTCGCAACTCGGCGTGAATGTGGGTGCCTTCGCGGTCGGCAATCGCGGCCCGAGCCTGTTCCGCCTGGTAGGGATCGCCGCGCCCGGCGCCGACGTCGGCGCGCTCGAAGTGGCGCTCGGCGAGCAGATCGAGCTGATCAAGACGGCGCCGATCGAGGAGTGGGAGCTCGACAAGGCACGCAACGGCGCCCGCCGGTCGTTCGTGTCGAGCCTGGGGAGTTCGCTCCAGCGCGCCATCATGCTGTCGCGCTACGCGCTGTTCTACGACGACCCTGGCCTCATCAACACACGCGCCGAACGCGTCGTCGCGGTGTCGGCAGAGGACCTGCGCCGGGTCGCGCGGGAGTATCTCGTCGACACGAACCGGTCGGTCATCATCACGTTGCCGGCGCCGCCTGGCAGTCCCCAGGGCGGAACGCCGGGAGCGGGAGGATCTTGATGCGCGTCCGATCGTTCGTCGCCGTCATTGCGTCGGTACTTGTCGCCGCGCCGGCTTCACTCTCGGCGCAGGCCGGCGGCCAGCAAACTCAGTCGATTACCGGAGCCGAGGTGAAAGGCCTGGCGCCGGTCTCGGACGAGATTCTCCAGGTCGAACTGCCGAAGGCCGAGGAAGCCGTGCTCGAGAACGGCCTCCATCTGATGGTGCTCGAGGACCATCGGGTGCCAACCGTCTCTTTCCAGCTGATCTTGATCGGGGCCGGCGGGTACTACGATCCGCCGGATCACGCCGGGCTCGCGGGCTTCTCCGCGTCGCTGCTGCGCGAGGGCACCACCACGCGATCGTCGGTGGAGATCGCCGAAGCCCTCGAGACGCTCGCCTCACGTCTGAACGCCTCAACCGACATGTCGCTCCAGGCCGCGAGCCTGAACGGCTCGAGTCTGACCGAGCATCTGGACGAGACGATGGCGCTGGCCGCCGACGTGCTGCTGCATCCATCGTTTCCCGAGGAGGAATTGGCGCTGTTCAAGGACCGCGAGCGGGCCGGGCTGATGCAGGAACGGACCCGGCCAGGCTTCCTGGCGGTCGAGCGGCTGGCCAAGGTGATCTACGGCGATCATCCGGCCGGCCGGGTCTCGCCGACGCCGGAATCTCTCGAGCGGACCACGCGGGAAGACCTGCTCGCGTTTCACCAGGTCCACTACGTGCCCGACCACGCGGTGGTCACCGTGGCGGGCGACATCTCGATGGCCGACGCGCGGGCGGCCGTCGAACGGCACTTCGGTGCCTGGGCGAACACCGGCACCCCGCAGCCGACGGTGGAGGATCCTCAGCCGATCGGGCCGGCGCGGGTCTACCTGATCAATCGCGACGCCTCGGTGCAGACCAACCTCGTGGTGGGGACGCAGGCGATCAACCGGACGAGCAGCGACTACGACGTGCTCACCGTGATGAACCAGGTGATTGGTGGCGGCGCGACCGGGCGACTGTTCATGAACCTGCGCGAGGACAAGGGGTACACCTACGGCGCCTACAGTTCCTTCACGGCGCTGCGCTACCGCGGCGACTGGGACGCCTCGACCGAGGTGAGGACCGAGGTCACCGGCGCCGCGTTGGCCGAATTGCTTCGCGAACTGGAGCGGATTCGCGACGAACCGGTGCCCGACCATGAATTCCAGGATGCGAAGCGGAACATTGTCGCCGGCTTTGCGCTCTCACTCGAGTCGCCCGGCACGCTGCTGGGCAATTCGGTGGTGCGTCATCTCTACGACCTGCCCGACGACCATTGGGATCGTTATCCTGAGCGGGTCATGGCGGTGACGCGCGAGCAGGTGCAGGCCGTCGCCGAGCGATATCTCGACGCCGAGCGGCTCCACATCGTGGCCGTCGGCGACGGTGCGCAGATCACCGACGCCCTGACGTCGTTCGGCGCGGTCGATGTGTACGACGACCAAGGTGTGCTGATCGAGACGCTTGGCTCCGGCCAGTGAGGGATGGCGACCGAGAATCCTGCGTCGTTCCTGGACCCCGCCCTCGACCGGACGTCGATCGCGCCTGAGAGCGCGATCGATCGGGACCAGCTGGTCACCTGGTACCGGACGATGTGCCTGGCGCGCACCTGCGACGAGAAGCTCGGCGCGCTCTACCGCCAGGGCAAGATCGTCGGGGCGGTCTATCTCGCGGTCGGCCAGGAGGCGATCTGCACCGGCGTTGTCAGCCTGCTCCAGCCTGACGATTACTTCTCGACGGTCGCGCGCGGCCTGGCCGGGTGGTTCCTCCGCGGCGTCGAACCGAAGCACGTCATCGCCCGGTGGCTGGGTCGGGACGTCCCGCCGTCGCACGGCCGGGAGCTCGGCCTGTTCCTGGCCGACATCGAACACCACGGCATCGCGCCGTACCACAACGGGTCGATGGCCTCGTGGATCCCTTCAGGTGCCGGGTTCGCCCTGGCGTTCAAGGTTCGGAAGCAGCCGCGCGTCTACGTCGCCTTCACCGGGGACGGCGCCACCAGTCCGGGTGATTTCTACGAGGGTCTGAACTTCGCGGCGATTCACAAGCTGCCGCTCGTCGTCATCGTTGAGAACAACTGCTTCGCCTACTCGACGGGCAACGCCGCGCAGATGCCGGTGGAGAATGTCGCCGATCGCGCGCCGGCGTTCAACATTCCGGCGGAAGTTGCGTTCGGCAACGACATCTTCGAGGTGCGCCGGGTTGCCAAGCGGGCGATCGACCATGCCCGCGCCGGCAACGGCCCATATCTTGTCGAGTTCAAGACGTTTCGCACCCGTGGGCACGGCGAGCACGACGACATGGGCTACGTCGATGCGGGTCTGCGCGAGTTCTGGGAGCGACGCGATCCGCTACGGTTGTTTCGCGAGTACCTGGCCGGGGCGGGCGGCCTCGGTGAGGCGGGGGTCAAGGCGATCGATGACGAATGCGCCGCCTCGATCGAGGACGCGGTGGCCTGGGCCGAGGCGCAGCCCGCGCCGGCGCCCGAGACCGTGACCGACCGGCTGTTCGCCCCGTGATCTGAACCAGAGTCATGGCGGTCATCACCTACCTCGACGCGATCAGCCAGGGGCTCCGCGATGAAATGCGGCGCGACGAGAACGTGATCGTTCTCGGCGAGGACATCGCGGTCTTCGGCGGCGCGTTCAAGGTCACACGCGGATTTCTCGAGGAGTTTGGCGCGGATCGGGTCATCGACACGCCGATCAGCGAGAGCGGATTCACCGGCGCCGCGTGCGGTGCGGCGGTCGAAGGCCTGCGGCCGGTGGTCGAGTTCCAGTTTGCCGACTTCATCGCGTGCGCGTTCGATCAGATCGTCAATTACGCCGCCAAGAACTACTACCGCTGGGGGATTCCGATGCCGGTCGTCTTTCGCGGCCCATCGGGCGGCGGCTTCAGGGGCGGACCGTATCACTCGCAGAATCCCGAAGCCTGGTTCACGCATGTGCCTGGCCTGAAGGTCGTGCAGCCGGCGACGCCCTACGACGCCAAGGGGTTGCTGGTGGCGGCGATCCGCGACAACAATCCGGTCATCTACCTCGAGCACAAGCACCTCTACCGACGGATCAAGGAGGAGGTGCCGGAGGACGACTACGTCGTGCCGATCGGCGTGGCGGAAGTGAAGCGCGAGGGCTCCGACCTGACGATCGTCACGTACGGCGCGATGGTGCACGAGTCGCTGGCCGTGGCCGAGCGACTGTCGCGGGAGGGCGCCGAGTGCGAGGTGGTCGATCTGAGGAGCCTGAGCCCGCTGGACCGCGACGCGTTCCTGACGAGCGTCAGGAAGACCGGCCGGGCGCTGGTCGTGCACGAGGCGCACCTGACCGGCGGCTTCGGCGGCGAGGTGGCTGCGATCATCGCCGAGCAGGCGTTCGACGCCCTCGACGCGCCGGTGACCCGGGTGGCCGCGCTGGACGTGCCGTCGCCGTTTGCGGCGCAGCTCGAAGACGCGATGCTGCCGACCGAGGAGAAGATCTACACTGCCGCCAGGGACGTCCTGGAGTATTGATGAAACGATGATCAGAGTCGTCATGCCCCAGATGGGGGAATCGATCGCCGAAGGGACGATCGTCAAGTGGCTGAAGCAGGCCGGCGAGGCCGTCGCGCGTGACGAGCCGCTGTTCGAGATCACGACCGACAAGGTCGACACCGAGGTGCCCGCGCCCGCGGCCGGGACGCTGGCCGAGATCCTGGTGAAGGCGGGCGAGACCGTCGATATCGGCACGGCGGTCGCGACGATCGCCGAGGTCGGCGAGTCCGCGGTGTCGACCCCCGGCACACCGGCCGGTTCGTCTTCGACCGAGCCTGCTCCCCGCTCTGCTGGAGGCCCCAGCATTCCTTCAACGCTGCAGGAAGGGGCAAGGCCCGCGCCGGCCGCTGCGCCAACACCGGAGACCGGCGACGCACCCGGCGGCCATTTCCGCACGACCCAGCCGACCAAGACGGTGTCGTTCAAGCGCGAGGCCACGGCGGGCACCGCGAGCGCGGCCTCGAGCGGCGGCCGAGCGTTCAGTCCGGCGGTCCTAGCGACGGCAAGGCAGGCCGGCGTCTCCCTGGACACGTTGACGGGCCTCGCAGGTTCGGGTCGCGGTGGTCGCGTCACGAAGCGCGATGTCGAACGGCATCTGGCCGACCGCGGTGCCGGCGCGGCGAGCGCAGCGCCCGTGGCTGCTTCCGGCACACCGCCGCCGGCGTACCTCTACCAGCCGAAGCCGGGTGACGAGCGCGTGGCGATGTCGACCGTTCGGAAACGGATCGCCGACCACATGACCTGGTCGACCCGGATCAGCCCGCACGCAACGGCGATTGCCGAGTGCGACATGTCGAATGCCGCGGCGCTGGTAGAGGCGGCCGGCGCGCGGTTCGAGGCGAGTGTCGGCGCGCCGCTGACCTACACGGCGTTGGTCGCCCAGGCCGCGGTCAAGGCGCTGGGTGAGTTCCGGACGCTCAACGCGTCGGTCGTCGGCGACGAGGTCATCCTGAAACCGGCGGTGAATCTGGGCGTCGCGGTCGCGCTGCCTGATTCGGGCGAGTTGATCGTGCCGGTGGTCAGGGAGGCCGACGGGCTCTCGCTGGCCGGCTTCGCCAAGGCGGTCAAGGATCTCGCGGTCCGGGCGCGTTCGCGTCGGCTGACGCCGGACGACGTCCAGGGCGGGACGTTCACGTTGACGAATCCGGGAATCTTCGGCGGCCTGACCGGGACGCCGATCCTGAATCAGCCCGAGGTTGGGATCCTCGGCCTCGGTGCCGTGACGAAGCGGCCGGTCGTCCTCGATGATGCGATCGCGATCCGATCGATCATGATGATGTCGCTCACGTTCGACCATCGCGCGGCCGACGGCATGGTCGCCTTCCAGTACCTAGCCCGCGTCCGCGAGCAACTCGAAGCCCTGCCGACCGACCTGGACACGTCCAAGATCTGAGACGCGGGGGTGGCGCGGGCCTTCAGGCCCGCGAACGGGCGCTACATGCCCGGTAGGAACGGTCGCGAGGCAGTCGACCACGGCCAGGGCGTGCCAACCAGGATCAGCAGCAACGCGATCCCGAAGAAGATCAGGCTGGCGCGGTGCTTCGCCTTCGGGTCGGCTCCCTTCCGGACGCGCGCGACGCCGATGTGTGCCAGCGCCAGCGCGGCGACCATTATCGTCGAGTGTTCCACGAGCCAGAACCGCATCACCGGGTTACCCATTGCACTGCCCATGTTCTCGAACGCGGAGGTCGTGATCCTGCTGAAGAAGAGATACATCATGATGCCCAGGAGCATCTGGACGTCGAGCGACACGGCGAACAGCCGGCCGAACTTTCCGTCGGCCTCTTCGAAGCGACCGGACGACAGGCCCGAGAACGATTTGTAGATCGCCGCCGCGCCGAGGCCGATGACGACCCAGCGAACGAGGTTGTGCAGAACCAAGGTCAGCGTCAGCATCGGTCAAGGATACAGGAGTCGCGGGCGTCGGGAATCAGGCTTGAACGGCGCGGACAAAGAGGTCGGCCAGCTCAGCGGCCGTGGTCCGGCCCCACGATTCGTTCACGCCCAGCCGGAAGCCCGACCCGTCGCCGAGCGGTCCCGGCAGCCGCACGTTCTGACGCGCGAGCTGATCGCGGACGGCATTCAGGTCGGGGTGCCGCACCTTCAGGAGGAAGAGGTTGGTGCCCGCCGGGATCGGCTCGATCATGAACGCATCGTGGGCAACGATCAGCCGCCGCCACTCGTCCGACACCGCAACGGCCTTCGCGTATCGCTCTGGGAACCCTCGGAAGTAGTGCATCGCGATCGCAGCGTAGGGCCAGACCTGCGCCAGCCCCCCCCCGAACATCCGCCGCGTGTGGAACATCTCGTCCAGCAGGTCACGCGGGCCGGCGAGCATCGCGCCCGAAGGCGCATTGAAGTACTTGTAGAGCGACACGTAGACGGTGTCGAAGCCGCGGGCGTAGTCGGCCACCGGCCGTCCCGAGAACCCGGCCTGCAGGAAGATCCGGGCGCCGTCGAGATGGGTGCCGATCCCTTCGGCGCGGGCGAACGCCGTGATCCGGTCCATCTCGGCTTCGTCGAACATCTCGCCCGACTTCCGCCGAACCGGGGACTCGATCGAGATAGCCGAGATCCGTCTGGTGACCCGGCCGCTCGCGGTCCGATCGACCAGCGCCTGCACGTCGTCGAGCGTGAACGTCGCGCGTCCCGGCGCCAGCGGGACCAGCTGAACGTTACTCAGCTCAAGCGTGTCGCCGGTGTCGTTGTACAGATGGCTCTCGGCCTGGACGATCGCCCGGCTCGCGCCGCCGGCCAGTGCACGGACAGCGAGGTGGTTGGCCAGCGTGCCGGTCGGCATGAAGACGGCGCGCTCCTTGCCGAGGACCTCGGCGAAGGCCTGTTCCAGCTCCTCGACGACGCCGCCGTTCGAGTAGGAATCCCTCGCGATTCCGCCGTCGGCGGAGAGTCGCGACAGGAGTTCGACCGATTCGGGAGGTGTCAGGCCGAGGCCGTCGCCCGACATCCTGATCGTCCGAGCGTCAGGGGCCTGAACCGCCGTGGCGGGCGCGTCATCGACGGTGAAGCCGAGCGCCGCCGCCGCCGAACCGACCTGAAGGAAATGTCGGCGATCGATCGTGGTCATGGGTGCTCCTTCGTGTTCCTGTCCGACGAGCCTGCACGGCGAGCTGGCCGATTATACCGGACGTCTCCGGTCGCCGGACTATCATGCACCGATGTCAGACTCCGGCCCGTCAACCAGCGCGCTCGAGCGGTTCCTCCGCTACGTGACGATCGATACGCAGGCCGCCGAGCAGTCGACGACCTACCCGAGCACGCCCGGCCAGCTCGTCCTGCTGAATCAATTGGTGGTCGAGTTGAAGGCGATCGATGTCGAGGACGCGTCGATCGACGAACACGGCTACGTCATGGCGACGATCCCGGCAACGACGTCCAAGCCGACGGTTCCTGTCATCGGCTTCCTGGCGCACGTCGATACGTCGCCGGACATGCCCGGAAAGGACGTCAAGCCGATCGCTCATCGCAACTACGACGGGTCCGACCTCACCTTGCCCGACGATCCGACGGCGGTGCTCCGGGTGGCCGAGGACCCGGCGCTCGCGGCCCGGATCGGCGACGACATCGTCACGGCCTCGGGAACGACGCTGCTCGGCGCCGACGACAAGGCCGGCGTCGCCGAGATCATGGCGGCCGCCGAGCACCTGATGGCGCACCCCGAGATCCCTCACGGCGCCGTCCGGATCGGCTTCACGCCAGACGAGGAGGTCGGCCGGGGCACCGAGTACTTCGACGTCGCCAAGTTCGGCGCGATCTGCGCCTACACGCTCGACGGCAGCAGCCGGGGAGAGTTGGAGACCGAGAGTTTCTCGGCCGATTCGATGCGCGTGACGTTCCAAGGGTTCAACACCCACCCCGGCTACGCGAAGGGGCGGATGGTAAATACCATCAAGGTGGCGTCGGATTTCGTCACGCGGCTGCCGGCCGAACGGCTCTCGCCCGAGACAACCGCCGAACGCGAGGGCTACGTCCACCCGCTGCAGCTCGATGCGTCGGTCGACCGGACGACCGTGACCTTGCTGCTCCGGGATTTCGACACGGCGAAGCTCGCCGAGCAGGCGGAGATGATCGAGCGGCTGGCACGCGGGAGCGCGGCGCCTCATCCCGGCGCGCGGGTCGAGGTCGACGTTGCCGAGTCGTATCGGAACATGCGCGAGATCCTCGACCGGCACCCCGAGGTCGTCGAGCACGCAAAGACCGCGATCCGGCGCGCCGGCCTCGAACTATCGATGAACCCGATCCGCGGCGGCACCGACGGATCGAAACTGTCGTTCATGGGGCTGCCGACGCCGAACCTCTTCGCTGGCGAGCACAACTTCCATTCCCGCCTCGAATGGGTCTCGGCCCAGGACATGGACAAGGCGGTCGAGGTGATCGTCCACCTCTGCCAGATCTGGGAAGCGGCCGCCGAGTAGGACTTCGCCTCCGGTTAGACCGGCCCTCACGCCGCCCAAAAGGTTTTCACCGGATACTTCTGGATGTTCTCGTCGGGCGTGACGATCGTCAGGTCGTGCTCGATCGCCTGCGCGATCAGCAGCCGGTCGAACGGATCGCCGTGGTGCGGCGGGAGCTTCGAGAGATGGGTCAGCGTACCCTCCTCGAGGCCGAGCGGTGCGATCTGGTGGCGCTCGCGTTGGCGGGGGATGTAGGCGCCGGGTTCCTCCGGCAGGTCGAGGCGGCCCAAGCGGTGCTTCAGGAGGATCTCGCGCAGCGAGACGACGCTCAGCGCGACGTCATTGGCCGGCGTCCGGATCGCGTCGACGACCTGCTCGGGCAGAACGGCGCTGCCGGTGATGTACCAGAGGAACGGCGTCGTATCGAGCAGGAGGTTCATACGGCGTCGCCATCGGCGTAGGCCGAGGCCGGGACCGGGCGGTCGAAATCGGGTGGAACGCGAAAATCGTCGCCGCAGAGGCCGGCCGGACGGGGCTGGCGGACGGGTCGGCGGAGTGGCCGGAGTTCGGCGACTGGGACGTTCCGCTTGGCCAAAAAGATGGTCTCTCCAGCCTCACATCGCTTCAAGTACTCGGAAAGCCTTGCTTTTGCCTCTGCAATATTGACTTTCAACATGATTAGATAGTTGATCATTTATATGATCATGTCAAGAGAGGCAAGGCACAGCACTGGCCAGGGTGCCAAGTTAGGAAATTATGAGAAGGACCCTCACACCGGCCCTCTCCCGAAGGGAGAGGGAGGAATGTAGGGCTTCGCGACGGGTACCTAGCGCGGTACGGCCCCGTATCGCTCCTGGTAGAAGGCGTCGATCTCGGCGCGCTGCTCGGGCGACATTCCCTCACGCCAGAGATGCTCCGGCATCGCCCGGATCTCCTCGAAGACGGCTTCGATCGAGGCGTTCCCTTCGCCCAGTTCCTCGGCCTGCGGCAGGAAGTGCGTGTAGAAATTCTCGGCGACCTCGAAGAAGCCGTGCTCCGGCCGCCTCGCAGACGGACGCAGTGGCCTCAAGATACTGCACTTCCGCAAGGATCGCACCGATTCAGGGTCGGTTTCCGAAGGCCGCATCCCGTGGATTTCGGCCGGATCCAGCCTTCGGCCCGACGTGGTCGCTCCGGCCCGGGCGATATAATCCCCACCTGTCATGGGCTTTTCAGAGCCTCGAGGCCGCTCGGCGTGCTGACCGATCGTGTCGTCTTCGTGACGGGGGGCGGCCGAGGCATCGGTCGAGCGACTGCGCTCGCATTCGCGGCGGCGGGCGCCCGCACGGTCGTCGCCGCGCGATCGGTGGACCAGGTCGAGGCCGTGGCGGCCGAGGTGGTGCAGGCCGGTGGGCGGGCGCTCCCACTGGTCTGCGACGTGACATCGGGTTCGAGCGTGGCGTCGGCGGTCGAGGAAACCGGACGTCACTTCGGTCCGGTCGACGTGCTCGTCAACAACGCCGGCTACGTCGAGAGCGCTCCGCTGACGCGGGTCACCGACGAGACCTGGAACCGGACGCTCGCAGTCAATCTCACCGGCACGTTCCTCTGCCTGCGAGCGGTCCTCCCCTCCATGGTCGAACGGCAGCGCGGCCGGGTGATCAGCATCGCTTCCACCGCTGCCGAGATCGGCTACGCCTACACCGCGGCCTACTGCGCGGCGAAGCATGGCGTGCTCGGGCTGACGCGCTCGGTGGCGCTCGAGGTCGCCGCCAAGGGGGTCACGGTCAACGCCATCTGCCCGGGCTGGGTGGATACCGGCATGACCGAGGAATCGATCGCGCGGATCGTCCGAACGACCGGTCGTTCGGCCGACGAGGCGCGCGCGACGCTCGAGGCGATGAACCCGCAGGGCCGGCTGATCCGTTCCGACGAGGTCGCCGACCTCGCGGTCTGGCTGGCCGGCGATGCGGCCGCCGGTGTTACCGGTCAGGCATACAATGTGGACGGCCGTGAGGTCGCCCCGAGCTGACCCTGAATTGAGCCAATGCCCGGCATCAAGATCGTCAACCCATCTACGCTTGCCGACCCAAAGGGCTACAACCACGGCACCAGTGTGCCGGCGGACGGGCAGTTGCTCGAGCCGGGCGCGCGGGTCGAGATTGAAGGAGTGGCGCTGATCTCATGACGACCATCGCACCCACGACGTTCGAGTACGCTGAAGATGCGGGCATCGCGACGATCACGCTGAATCGGCCAGAGCGGCTCAACGCGCTCACGTTCGAGGTCTACGCGGAGCTGCGCGATACGTTCGCCGCGCTCGCCGATCGCGACGAGGTGCGGGTCGTCATCATCACCGGCGCCGGGCGGGGCTTCTGTTCGGGCGGCGATGTGGAGGCGATCATCGGCGAGTTGCTGAATCGCGACCGCGAGAAGCTGCGCGAGTTCACGAAGATGACCTGCGATGTCGTCCGCAACATCCGGGCGTTGCCCAAGCCGGTGATCGCCGCGGTCAACGGCGTCGCCGCCGGCGCCGGCGCCGTGATCGCGCTGGCCTGCGATTTTCGGGTGGGCAGCGAACTGTCGAGTTTCGCGTTCCTGTTCACCAAGGTGGGACTGGCCGGCGCCGACATGGGCGCGGCCTACCTGCTGCCGCGCACGATCGGTCTGGGGCGGGCGACCGAACTGCTGTTCCTGGGCAACCGCGTGGCTGGCGATGCCGCGTGCCAGATGGGCCTGCTGTCGTGCGTCGTTCCCGGTGACGATCTGTTCGACGAGGCCCATGCGCTCGCTGTGAAGCTGGCGGCCGGGCCGTCGTCCGCGCTGGCGCGGACGAAGGAACTGATCCAGCGCGAACTGGAGATGCCGTTCGGGGCGGCACTCGATCTCGAAGCCGAGGCACAGGCCGAGTGCATGGAGTCGCCGAATTTCAAGGAAGCCTACGACGCATTCGTCGAGAAGCGGAAGCCGAACTTCGAGTGAGCCGCGCCGCCGCCCGCTGACCCGCGATGCTAACCTTGCCGTTCTTCGACGACGATCACCGGCGGCTGGCCGAGCGGCTGCGGAGCTTCTGCACCGACACGATCGATCCCGGCTTCGATGATGACGAGGTCGACCCGCTCGCGGCTGGCCGCGAGGCGATTCGCGTCTGCGCGGCCGAGGGTCTGTTGGCGCACCTGGCGCCAGGGTCTCGTCGGGGCCTGCGCGAGATCTGTCTGATTCGTGAAGCGCTCGCGGCGCGGTCGGGCCTGGTCGATGCGGTCTTCGCCGTGCAGGGGCTGGGGAGCTATCCGATCCGGCTGGCCGGTAGCGCCGCGCTGCAGGAGCGATACCTGCCGAGCGTCGCCAGCGGAGAGACGATCGCCGCTTTCGCGGTGACCGAGCGGGAGGCCGGATCGGACCTGCGCGGGATCCGGACGACGGCCCGCGCCGCCGGCGACGCCTACGTGCTCGACGGCTCGAAGACGCTCATTTCCAATGCCGGAATCGCCGATCACTACACCGTCCTGGCCCGGACCGGCCCGCCCGATGCGGCGACACCGAGACTGTCGGCGTTCGTCGTCGATGCCGACAACCCAGGCCTGCGTGTCGCCGGGCAGATTCCCCTGCTCGCGCCCCATCCGATCGGCGATCTGGAATTCAACGGATGCCGCGTTCCGGCCGACCACCGCTTGGGTGCGGAAGGCGACGGCCTGAAAATCGCGCTGACCACGCTCGACCGGTTCCGGCCCTCGGTCGGCGCCGCGGCGTGCGGCCTGGCGGCCCGCGCGCTCGAGGAAGCGCTGACCCACGTGACCCGGCGGTCGCAGTTCAGCGAGCCGCTGGCCAGCTTCCAGGCGACGAAGCTGGCGCTCGCCGACATGCAGACCGAACTCGATGCTGCCCGGCTGCTCGTCTTCCGCGCCGCCTGGCTTGCCGACACGGTCGATCGGCGGACCACGCGCGAGGCCTCGACGGCGAAGCTGTTCGCCACCGAGGCGGCGCAGCGGATCGTCGACCGCGCGGTGCAGCTACACGGTGGCCGTGGCGTCGTGCGCGGCGTCGTCGTCGAGCGACTCTACCGGGAGGTGCGGGCGCTGCGGCTGTACGAGGGCACGTCAGAGATTCAGCGGTTGATCATCGCGGACCAGATGCTGAAAGCCAAGGACTAAAGGTGGCCTGTACCTTCACTGATCATCGTCCGCCGGTCGAGCTCTGGCCGGAGCGGGTCTACACGCTGCCCGAGTTCGAGTACGACGCCCGGATCAATCTGGCATCGACGCTGCTCGACGCACACGTGCAGGGTGGCCGCGGCGACCGCGTGGCGGTGGTCCATGGCGATCGGCGGATCACTTACGCCCAGCTACAGCGGACCGTGAACCGGATCGGTAACGGCCTCCGCGCCCAGGGCGTGAAGCCGGGCGGCCGCGTGCTGCTTCGGATGCTCAATCGGCCCGAGTTCGTCGCGACATGGCTCGCGGTGCAGAAGATCGGCGGGGTCTGCGTGTCGACGATGCCGATGCTGCGGGCCCGGGAACTGGCCTACGTGATCCGCGACAGCGAGGCCTGTCTTGCCGTCGTGGCGGAAGAGTTGTCCAGCGAAATGGATCAGGCTGTGGAGGCATCGGCCACGCCGCCGATCGTCGTGACGGTCGCCGAGGACGAGACGCGGAGCGGGGCCGGCCTGACGCTCGATGCACTGATGATGACGGGGGCGGAGACCCTGGAGGCTCACCCCCTCGATCGCGACGACGTGGCGATCATCGCTTACACCTCCGGCAGCACCGGGCAGCCCAAGGGCGCGTGCCACGCCCCGATCGACATCCTGGCGTCAGCCGACACCTACGCCCGGCAGGTGCTCGGCGCGTCGGCTGACGACGTCTTCGGCGGGCACCCGACTCTCGCGTTCACCTATGGACTCGGCGCCGGGCTAGTCTTTCCGATGCGTGTCGGCGCGGCGACGGTGCTGCTCGATCGGTTCAGTCCGGAGGCCTTACTCGACGCGACCGCGCGGCACGGCGTGACCCTGCTCTGGTGCGGTGCGACGACCTACAAGATGCTGCTGCAGATCGACGATCTGGAACAGCGGTTCGATCTCAGCAAGCTTCGGCTGTGTGTCAGCGCGGGCGAGCCGTTGCCCAGGAGCGTCCATGACGAGTGGATACGGCGGACCGGCGTGGAGGTGCTCGACGGATTGGGGACCACGGAGATGTTCCACATCTTCGTCTCGGCCCGGCCGGGCGACGGGCGTTCGGGGTCGACCGGTCGCGCGGTGCCTGGCTACGAGGTGCGGATTGTTGACGAGCAGTTGCGGGAGGTTCCGCGTGGCACGCCGGGCCTGCTGGCGGTGAAGGGGCCGACTGGCTGCCGGTACTGGCGGAAGCCCGAGCACCAGCGCGATTACGTCCGCGACGGCTGGAACATCCCGAACGACATTTGCCTGCAGGACGAGGATGGCTTCATCTGGTACCAGTGCCGCAACGACGATCTGATCATCTCGGCCGGGTACAACATCGCGGGTCCCGAGGTCGAGGCCGTGCTGATCGAGCACCCCGCGGTGCTCGAGGCCGCGGTCGTGGCGGCGCCCGATGCGGTCAAGGGCCACGTGCCGAAAGCGTTCGTCGTCGTCAAGCCTTCCGCCACCCCGGGCCCGGATCTGGCGCACAACCTTCAGGAGCACGCGAAGCGGGAACTGGCCCCCTACAAGTACCCGCGCAAGGTGGAGTTCGTCGACGCGCTGCCCAAGACCGAGACCGGCAAGATCCGGCGGGTCGAACTGCGGAAGCGTGAAGCCGGCGGGTAGCGGAATTCCTCAGCCTCAGCGAGGGAATTCGCTCCGAACTCCGCGCGCTGCGAGCCTCGGCCCTGCTTCGAGCGACCTCGGACATCTCCTGAATCCGGGCAAAGCCTTGGCTCGCTGTTTGCACTTGCGGTATGGGCGAAGAGCCTCGTGATGCGATCGGTCGACTTCAACCAAGCCCCGTTCCTGCTGATCTGGGAGGTCACGCGGGCCTGCGCACTCGCCTGTCGCCACTGCCGGGCCGAGGCGATCGACTGGCGTCATCCGGATGAGCTGACGTTCGACGAGGGCGCCCGACTTCTGGATGACGTGGCCGAGATGGGGACGCCGATCGTCATCCTGACCGGCGGTGACCCGCTCCAGCGCGACGATCTCGAGGATCTGATCCGGCACGGCCGCCAGAACGGGCTGCGGGTCGGGACGATTCCGGCCGCAACGCCCCGACTGACCCGTGACCGCGTCGCTCCGGGCCGCCGGGCTCGATCAGATGGCACTCAGTCTCGACGGGTGGGACGAACCGAGCCACGACGGTTTCCGCCGGGTGGACGGTTCGTTCGCCCGAACGATGGCTGCCGCGGCCTGGGCGCGCGAACTCGGCCTGCCGCTGCAGATCGACACCGTGTTCGGAGCGTGGAACGCCGGCCGGTTCCCGGAACTCGCGGCGTTGGTCGAATCGCTCGGCGTCGTCTTCTGGGAGGTGTTCTTCCTCGTGCCGACCGGGCGCGGGGCCGAACTCGACGGATGCACCGCCGAGCAGTGCGAGCGGCTTTTCGCCGACCTCTACGAGATGTCACGGCGCGCGCCGTTCATCATCAAGATCACCGAGGCGCCCCACTATCGGCGGTTCGTGCAGCAGCAGGCCGGTCACTCTGACGCCCGGCCGCCGGCGATGCGCGACGTCCACCGACACGCCGCCGCGACGACGGACGCGGGCTTGCGCGTCACGCGTCAGGGCGTGAACTCGGGGAAGGGTTTCTGCTTCGTCGACCACGTGGGCGACATCTATCCAAGCGGGTTCCTGCCGATGCTGGCGGGCAATGTCCGGCGTGATGCGATCGCTGACACGTATCGCACCGCGCCGATCTTCGTCGCGTTGCGAGATCCGGATCGTCTGAAGGGGCGGTGCGGGGCGTGCGAGTATCGAGAGATCTGTGGCGGCTCACGCTCGAGAGCGTTCGCGTTGACCGGCGATCCGTTCGCAGAAGACGGCTCGTGTGGCTACGTTCCCGACACCGACGTCACGGCCTCCACCGTCAGCCACTGACCGGCCCTCGGCGTCAGTCGTCGTACCGCACGGCGGGGCTGCCCGACGGGTGGAAGACCCCCATGAGACGGATCGGTGCGTCGTCGAAGTTCTTCACCGAGTGCTTCACCTGCCGGGGGAGGTAGATGCAACTGCCGGCCGCCACCGAGGCTTCCTTCCCGTCGGCCCACATGACGCCGCGCCCTTCGACGATGTAAATCGCTTCCTCGTAGGTGTGATAGTGCTCGGGGGCCTCGGACTTCGGGATGAAGCCGATGAACTGCGTGACGCGCTGGCAGCCCAGATCCTTGTCCGCGAGGAGCTTGAACCAGCGATCGCCTGTCGGAATCGACTTCCGGTCGCGCTCGTGGACGACGACGTCAGACCGATCGATCGACGCGTCAGGCGTCGTGCGCGGCGGCAGATCGAACTGTGAATCGGCGATCTGCGGGCAGCAGACGCTGACGACCTCGAGGTCGCCGCCCGACGTCTCGAAGCAGCACTCCGCACCCGGGCCGACGTAGATCGACGAGCCGACCTCGATGTCGTATCGGTGGCCGTCGATGTAGCAGGCGCCCGATCCCGCGGAGACGTAGTGGACCTCTTCGCTACTAGGGTTCACTTGACACGGTGAGAGTCCCTGGTCGAATTGGCTGACCGACTGCTCGATATCGCGCGCGGCGATCGCCGCGCCGACGGTGCGCCGCCGCCGGCGCGTGCCCTCCTGGCTGACGTGCCCCTCTTCCGGTTCGATCACCCGACATCCGCTTCCTAGCTCCGGCATGGCTGATTCTCCTCACTCCTCTCTGGATTTGGGCCTGAACGAGATCAGGGCGCTCCCTCGGAGCGCCCATCGCGGGGCTGAAGCCCCGCGCCACCGATTATTGGCGGCTAGCCTCTTCCCAACACGGCCTGCCTCTGCAGCATCGCCGACTCGGCCTCCAGGGCGGCGATGACCGCGTCGAGGTCGGCCTGCGTGTTGTAACCATGGAACGACACGCGCAGACCGTCGTCGCGACAAGATGCGATGACGCCGCGCGCGCGGAGCTTCTCCACCAGCGCCGGCGCATCGGTCGAGCGCAGCACGACGAGCGGCCCGCGATGGGACCCATCGGCCGGCGTCGGCGTCACCACCCCGGCGTTCTCGGCCCATGCCAGCAGACCGGAGGTCAAGTCGGCCACGGTCTGCTCGACCGTGTCGAGACCCACGGCGCGGAGTAGATCGAGCCCGGCCTGGGCGCCATAGACGTTCGGAATCATCGGCGTGCCTGACTCGAACCGCCGGGCGGAAGGCGACCAATCGAGGTCGTCGATGCTGAACGCGAACGGGTTCACGCGGCCAAACCAGCCGGTCATCGTCGGCACGAGATGCTCGATCAGCTCGCGCCGGACGTACAGGAAGGCCACGCCCGACGGCCCGAGCAGGTACTTCAATGCGCCCGTGACCATGAAGTCGACGCCGAGTGCGCGAACGTCCATCGGCCCGGTGCCGGTCCGCTGATAGTCGTCGAGGAAGAGGTAGACGCCGCGATCGCGGCAGAGCGCGGCGAGGCTGGCGATGTCGGTCTTGTGCCCGTTGCGGAAGCAGACGTGGGTCGCCGGGACTATGAGCGTGCGCTCGTCTATGACCGAGGCGTACGACTCGGGCGGCAGCATGCCGTCGACCGGGTCAACCCAGGCAATCTCGGCGCCGCGTTCGCATTGCGCGAGCCAGACCTGCGCCATCGTGGGAAATTCAAATCGGCCCATGACGACCCGTCGGCGCGCGCTCTCGAACGTGAGGGCGCTGGCGATCGAGTTGATCCCGATGGACGCGCTCGGCAACACGGCGACCTCGTCGGCGTCGGCACCGATGAGCGACGCGAACGTGGCCCGCAGCCGTTCGACCTCGCCGATCCAGGCCTCCCAGGGCGACCCCTCGTCGTTCCACGAGTCCAGAAACGCCCGCATCGCGCCGTCGACATCGGTCGAGAGCGCACCCTGCGAACAGCTGTTCACGTAGGTGCGTCGTGCGAGCAACGGGAAGCGGGCGCGGAAGGCCGTTGGTGTCAGGGTGGCCATGCGGATCAGTGTACCGTCTCGGGGTCCGCGCCGGCGTCGGCTGGCGGCTCGACGGGCTCGGTCGGCTCTGGCCCGGGCTCCGAACTTGGCTCGAACGTGAATGCGAGCGCGTCGTCGCCCTCGGCCAATCCGATCCGGACGGTGCCGCCGTGCTCCAGCTTGCCGAAGAGGATCTCTTCGGTCAGCGGATCACGGACCTCGGTCTGGACGACGCGCGCCAGTGGACGCGCGCCGTAGATCGGGTCGTAGCCCTTCGCGGCGAGCCAGTGCCGGGCGGCGGGCTCCAGCGTGATCGCCACGCGGCGCTCGGCGAGCTGTGCCTCGAGCTGCAGGATGAACTTCTCGACGATGGTCTCCATGACGTCGGGAGTCAGCGCGCCGAACGTCACGATCGTGTCGAGCCGGTTGCGGAACTCCGGGCTGAAGATCCGTTCGATCGCGGCTTTTATCCGGCCGCGCGCCGCCTTCGACCGTTCGCCGCTGAACCCGATCGCGCCCGCGCTCATCTCCCGCGAACCAGCGTTCGAGGTCATGATCAGCACCACCTGTCGAAAATCCGCCTTGCGGCCGCCGTTGTCGGTGAGGGTCGCGTGGTCCATGACCTGCAGGAGGATGTTGAACAGGTCCTGGTGCGCTTTCTCGATCTCGTCGAGCAGGACGACGGCGTACGGATGACTCCGGACCGCGTCGACCAGGAGGCCACCCTGTTCGAAGCCGACGTAGCCAGGCGGCGCGCCGATCAGCCGGGCGACGGCATGCTTCTCCATGTACTCGCTCATGTCGTACCGCAGAAACTCGTTGCCCAGATGGGTCGCGAGCTGCTTCGCCAGTTCGGTCTTGCCGACGCCCGTTGGACCCGTGAACAGAAAGCACCCGGCAGGGCGGTCGGGCTGTCCGAGACCGGCCCGCGATCGCTTGATCGCCTTGGCGACCGCCCCGACGGCCTCATCCTGTCCGAAGACGACACGCTGCAGCGCTTCTTCGAGCGTGCGGAGCCGTTCCTTGTCCGACGCCGACGCCTGCGGTTCCGGGATCCGCGCCATGCGCGCGATCACGCGCGCGATCTCCTCGGGCGTGACGGTCAGCAACGGCGGCTCGGCGCCGCCAACATCGTCTACGTCCACGTCGGCCACGGTACGCTGGAGCTTGAGCATCGCGCCGGCCTCGTCGAGCACGTCAATGGCACTGTCCGGCAGCCGGCTGTCACGGAGATGCCGGCCGGCGAGCTTCACCGCGGCCGTCAACGCCGCTTCGGTGTAGTCGATGCCGTGGTGTTCCGCATAGCGCGGGCGCAGCCCTTGCAAGATCTTGACGGCTTCTTCCGGACTCGGCTCGTCGACGACGATCTTCTGCAGGCGGCGCGCCAATCCGCGATCCTTCTCGATCTGTTTGAATTCCTCGAAGGTGGTCGAACCGATCACCCGGAGCTCCCCGGCCGCGAGCACCGGCTTGATCAGGGTCGCCAGATCCATGGTGCCGCCGGTGGTGGCGCCGGCGCCGACGGTGGCGTGCACTTCATCGATGAACAGCACCGGTTTCGGGCGCCGTTCGAGCGCGGCCAGGACCGCCTTGAAGCGCTCCTCGAAGTCGCCGCGAAACCGGGTGCCGGCCAGTAGGGCGGTGGTATCCAGCGAATAGATCTCTGCGCCTCGCAGCGCGGCCGGGACGTCGTCGTCAAGGAGCCGCGCGGCCAGGCCTTCAGCCAGCGCAGTCTTGCCGACACCGGCGTCGCCGACGAAGACCGGGTTGTTCTTGCGGCGGCGGCACAGCACCTCCATGGTGCGTTGCAGTTCGGCCGCGCGGCCGATGAGCGGGTCGAGCTGGCCGGCCGCGGCGCGCTCCGACAGATTCACGGTGAACGCCGCCAGCGGATCCTGCGGAGCCGCCGGCGCCTCGTCCTCGGCACCGGCGCGAACGGTTTCCTCCGGCGTCGGGTCGTCGCCGGTCGCGGCCGGCGGTACCTTCGAGATCCCGTGAGAGATGAAATTCAGCACGTCGAGGCGGGTCACTCCCTGTTTGAGGAGCAGTTCCGCCGCGAAGCACTTGGGCTGCTGAAGGATTGCGGCCAGCACATCGCCGGAACGCACCTCGTCCTTGCCGGCGCTCTGCACGTGCAGGACCGCCGCTTGCAACACGCGCCGGAACGCCAACGTCTGGTCAGGTTCCTGGTGGGCGTGCCGTGGGAACCGATCGATCGTGCGCTCCAGGTAGTCATCGAGGTCGTGGCGCAGTCCCGGCAGGTCGGCACCGCAGGCGGCGAGGATCTTTTCGCCCTCCACGTCGTGGGCCAGCGCGTACAGGAGGTGCTCGAGCGTCAGATGGGTGTGGCGCCGAGAGGACGCCTCACGGTAGGCGATGCTCAGAATCAATTCGAGTGATGTGCTGAACATGATGCCGGACCCTTCAGTCGGCCTCGACGGACGTCTGCAGCGGAAATCCCTCACGGCGCGCCAGGTCGCGCACGGCGCCGGCTTTCGTCTCGGCGATGTCGTAGGAGTAGACACCGCAAAGTCCCTGGCCCTGCGTGTGCACCTGCATCATGATCCGATAGGCCTCGGCCGGCGACCTCTGGAAGATTGACTCCAGCACCGTCACGACGAACTCCATGGTGGTGTAGTCGTCGTTGTGCAGCAGCACGCGGTACCGGGTCGGCTCCTTCGAAACCGTCCGGACTCGCTCAATGGTCTGCCCCTCTGGGTGCTCGCCGCGTGGCATCGACGGATCCTCACAGGTCCTTCGCCCAGACTATGGGAGCGATCAGGCGGCGTCAAGCAGCTCACGGTGCACAGATCGGCATCGAAACCACTTCTAGTAGAATGACCCCGCCCGACCTGGGCACCATCGTTCGAGTCGACGACGGACCCATGCAGCGACTGACGCGTGACATCGGCTACATCGACCTGCGTTTCCAGAACCAACCCGAGGTCATCGCGGCCGCCGTACTCCACGGGAGCTTCGGCGCCGCCATCGTCGACCCGGGACCGGCGTCGACGCTGCCGAGGCTGGGCGAGGAACTGCGGCGGCACGGCATCGACGCACGAGACGTTCGGACGATCCTGCTGACACACATCCATTTCGATCATGCCGGCGCGACCGGCGCGCTGGTCGCTGAGACGCCGGGGATCGAGGTGTACGTCCACGCCGCCGGCATGCGGCATATGGCCGACCCGTCCCGGCTCGTGGCCAGCGCGCGCCAGTTGTGGGGCGACGAACTGGAATCGCTCTGGGGCGAGTTCTTGCCCGTGCCAGAGGCGAACCTGCGCCAACTCGACGGCGGTGAGCGGATCCGGATCGGCGAGCGCGAGCTCGACGTGGCCTACACGCCCGGCCACGCGCGCCACCACGTCAGCTACTTCGACCGCGACAGCGGGATTGCCTTCGTCGGCGATGCCGCCGGAATCCGGGTCGGGTCTGTGCCCTACCTGCTGGCGCCAACCCCCCCACCCGATATCGATCTAGCTGCGTGGCGCGGCAGTATCGAGACGATCCAGCGCTGGTCTGCCGACACGCTGTTCGTCACGCACTTCGGTCCGCACGCTGACACGGTCGGTCACCTGGGGATGTTCGTCGAGCACCTCGACGAACTCGCGGAGATCGCCCGGCGGATCGTCGCAAGCGGCGCCGGGAAGGATGGCCTGGCGACGTTCGTCGCGGAGGTCGAGGCGCTGATGCGCCGGCGGTTGCCGGAATCCACGGCGCGCCACTACGAGGAGGCCGCGCCGCTCAAGCTGTGCTGGCTGGGTCTGGAGCGCTACTGGCAGAAGCAGGGCGTGGGCGGCGCCGCATGATCGCGTAGCCGGCCCCCGTCGTGGGCTCGTCGTGCCGGCTGACGGTCTCGAAGCCCAGTCGCTCGTAGAACGGCTCGCTTCGCGGGCTGAACGTCTCGAGATAGCCACTCCGCGCCGCGGCGTCCAGTTCGGCGAGCGTCGGGTCGAGCACCTGCCGCCCCAGCCCTCGCCCCTGGGCCTCCGGCGCCACGCCGACGATCGACAGATACCACGCATCGGCGGGCGCCTGTCCGCGTGCGCGATCGCTCATGAACGCGACGATCCGTCGATACGCGGCCAGCCCGGCTTCCCCCAGCGTCTCGCCCAGTGCCCGTTCCTTCGCCTGCCTCGCCCTTCGAGCGGCGTCGGGCGGCACCGGCAGGGCCCACGCGGCGGCCGCGCGACCGCCGGGGTCGACCACCAGCCGGCCGCTCGTCTCGGCTTCGTCCAGGGCAACCTCGAAGTAGCGCACGAGTGTGGATTCGAACGCCATGGTCCCCGGGCCGCGATCGGCGGCGATCGTCGCGTAGAAGGGATCGTCCCTGAGAGACAGATAGAGCGCGGTTGCGACGCGGTGATCAGCGGACACGATCACCAGGGGCCGCCACCCGGGCGATAGGTCGCCGCATCGTCACTCGTCACTCTCTAGAAACTTCTCGATCATCGTCTCGTCGATGTACCGGCCGTCGATCTTCGTATGGCGACGAGCCGTGCCGACCACGGAAAAGCCCTGGTCGAGGTAGGTCGCGAGGGCGCCCGGATTGTCCGCCCTGACGAACGTGAAGATCTTCTCGTAGCCGGCGGCCCGGGCTCGCGGCAGAGTCGTGTCGAACAGCCGTCGGCCGATCCCCTGTCGACGCAGCCGGAGGTCGACAAACGTGCCCATCACGCCGACGTGGTCGCAGGCACGGGTGTACTGTGCGAAGGGTTCCAGGCTCTGGAATCCGACGAGTGCCTGGTCTGCCGCACGGACGGCGACGTGGAAGATCCCCCGATCCGGGTACCCGTCGAGGAAGCGCTGCTCCTCGTCCAGGGTCAGCGGCGTGTCCATGACCGTGAAGGCCCGGGCCTCGATGATCGGATTCAACACGTCGATGATGCCCTGGGCGTCGTCGCGGGTCGCGGGCCGAACCTGCAGATCCATGACGGAGATGTCGAGCGCGTATGTGCGTGCGGACCTCAGGTTGCTCGGGGGCCAGACACCGCTAGACGTCAACGGGGAGTGCGGTGGTACCCACGGTGGCTCGCCCGCGGACGCTCAGTTGCCGAGCGGCACCGAGTTGCCGGCGATCCAGACTGATTCGATCTCCCGGGTATTGAGAATGTCGTCGAGCGGATCGGCCGTCAGGACGACGAAGTCGGCCCAGGTGCCCATGGCCAGCGTGCCGAGGTCGTCGGCGACCTCCATGCACGCCGCGGCATCGCCGGTCGCCGACTGAATCGCCTGAGCCGGGGTCAGACCAGCCTCGACCATCCGTTCCAGTTCGAGTTGCTCGAAATAGCCCTGGAACCGGCCGACCGGGCCGGTGTCGGTGCCGAACGCGAGGCGAACGCCGCCGTCGGCCAGCGCCTTGACGTTGCGCATCGCCACCTCGAGCGCGGCCTTGTAGCCCCGCGCGCTCGCGCTGTTCTGGACACGTGCCTGGCGCTCGGGATCTTCGAGCCCGGCGATCGCCTCGGCGTCGGCGTTCCGGAGGAAGAACGGATCGTCGAAGAAGTCGGGACGAGATTCGTAGACGAAGGTCGACACCTCACGCAGGAGCGTCGGGCTCAAGCAGACGTTATGCTCGACCATCATGTCGATCAGTTCCTGGTCGACGTCGGTGTCGCGAACGCTGTGCGCGAGAAAGTCGACATCGGCTTCGACCAGCTTCTTGGCGTCGTCCAGGTAGAAGACGTGGGCGGCGACCCGGAGCCCGTGCTCGTGCGCCCGGGCGATGACGGCGCGCCACGCCTCCTCCGGCATCTTGGTGGTGGACCCGAGATTGTCGTCGACGCGGATCTTGACGATGTCGGCTCCCATTCCTGCGACGCCGTCGACGATGGTCTCGACCTCCTCGGCCGTCTCACCCACGACGACGGGTCCCGCGACGAACAGCCGAGCTCGATCGAGCGACAGGTCCTGCTCGTTGCGCAGATCGAAGCCGTCCTGGCCGTCGCCGCCAAGACTGAACACCGTGGTGATGCCGTATCGAGCGTACAGGTCGAGTTGGTGCAGCAGGTTCTCGCGCGTGTAGAGGTCCGGATTCGACTCGAGCCCGCGGGTGGCGCCGACGTGGCCGTGGGCGTTGATCAGTCCCGGCATGATCGTGCGCCCCGTCAGGTCGATTTCTTCGGCGCCAACCGGCACCGATACCGACTCGGCGGCGCCGACGGCTTCGACCCGACCGTCGCGGACGACGAGTACGCCGGCGTCGATCGCGTTGCCGGTCCCGTCGATGATCCGCGCACCGGTGAAGGCGGTGAGGCCAGGCGTGAGTTCCACAACCGACTCCCCGCAGCCCGCCAGCGTCAGGGCGGCCAGCGTGCAGACGAGAACGTTACGTCGTGCGGGTGTCATCAGGTTCCTCCAGAAGGTTGGGTCTCGGCACCCGTTGGCGCCGCCATCAGCTCCAGGATCTCGCCGAGGCGATCGAGTTCGGCGCCGTAGAGGGTCCAGTCGCCGGCGCGCTGCGCCTGGATCGCCCTATCGTAGTGCTGGCGCGCCTCGTCCGCGAGTGACGAGACGGCGGCCGTCGGCGCGGGCGCCTGGGCCGGGAGACTCAGGACCGGCGGCGGCGCGGCCTGGGCCACTGGGGCGGCCGAGGTCAGCCGTTGCTCGGCGCCCGCCCGTCCGAACAACCGGTCGAGCGCCAGGGCGAGAGTCTCCTCCATCACGATCTGGTTCTGATAGGCGACAATCACCCGCTTCAGCTCGGGAATCTGCCCATCGGCGGCCCGCAGATACAGCGGCCGGATGTAGAGCAGCGATTCCTCGATCGGGACGACCAGCAGCGTGCCCTGGATGACCTGGGAGCCTTGCTGGTTCCAGAGGGTGATCTGCGGCGAGATCTCCTGATCCTGGTTGATCCGGGCGACGATCTGCCGCGGCCCGAAGATCAGCTTCTGCTTCGGGAACTGGAACACCATGAGCTTGCCGTAGTGCTCGCCGTCGCTTCGGGCGACCATCCAGGCGGCCAGATTGTCCTTGCGCCGCGGTGTGAACGGCAGCATCTGGATGAACTCGGCGTCCTGCTCGCCCGGCAGCTTCATGATGGTGTAGTAGGGCTCCATCTGGGCCGCCCGGCCCTCGCTGTCGATGGCGGGCACCTCCCACTGATCTTCCTTGTTGTAGAAGACCGCGGGGTTGGTCATGTGGAACGTCGAGAACATCGCCGTCTGGAGCGTGAAGATGTCCTGCGGGTAGCGGACGTGGCTTCGGAGGTCGGCCGACATCGCTTCGAGTGGCGTGAAGAACTCGGGGAAGATCTTGCCAATCGTCGCGGCGATCGGGTCGTTCTCGTCGGCGAGATAGTACGTGGTCTCGCCGCTGTAGGCGTTGACGACGATCTTCACGGAGTTCCGGATGTAGTTGATGCCGCGGGTTGCCTGGCTCGAGTACGGGTAGCCGTCAGTGACCGTATAGGCATCGATGATCCAGAAGAGCTGACCCTCCGAGATCACGAGATAAGGATCGCGGTCGTACATCAGGAACGGCGCAATCGATTCGACGCGGTCGCTGATGTTCCGATGGAAGAGTATCCGGCTCTCGTCCGTCAACTGCTCGCTGATCAGGATATTGAACGCGCGGAAACGCAGACTGAAGAGCAGCTTATCCAACAGCCCGCCGATCGAGACGCCGCCCTCACCCTCGAACGTGCTGTAGACGTTGTCATCGCCTTCCGGATAGTGGAACTCCCGGGTGTTCGTGTTCACGATGACGTAGTCGTTCGACAGTTCGCCGAAGTAGATACTCGGCTCGTCGACCGACAGATCGACGTCCGACCGAGGCGGCAAGTCTTGCAGGAAGAGCACCGGCAGCCCTTCGGCGGTGACCTGATTCACCGGGCCGAGGGCGAGACCGTAGCCGTGTGTGAAGACCAGCCGCTCGTTCGGCCAGGTGCGATTCGACAGGCTGCTGGAGTTCAGTTCTCGGGTCGACAGCATCGTCTGCCGGTACTCGCCGTTGATCACGTAGCGGTCGTTGTCGACCGACGCGAAGTCGTAGTACGACCGGATCGCTTGAATCTGGCCGAACGTGTCGAGCAGGGGGCCGTGATCCCAGAGCCGGACGTTGTTGATCGTCTCCGAGTTGGCCTCGATATCCCCGCGCGCCAGCAGCGCGTCGCCGGACAGTTCACGTTCGTCGATCGCGTCGAGCGAGAAGGCCGTGCGTGTGGCGGCGACGTTGTACTCGATGAACGGCGCTTCTTTCTCCTGCTCGTTCGGCGTGACCACGATCCGCTGAATGAACGCGGAGTAGCCGGAGCCGCCGGCGGACACCGTCACGTACAGGATCGCCGCGAGCGGGACCGGCCAGTTCTTCGGCGAGAACGCCTGATAGGCCGCCAGGCCGCCGCCGAGCAGTGCCACCGCGACGAGCAACCGCAGCATCGGCACGCGGGCTTCGACGTCGACGTACGACGCGCCCTGAATGACCCCGGCCGGGGTCAGCAGCAAGCGCGGGATGTCGATTGACGCGCCCCAGGCCAGCAGCACGAGGAACGCCGCGACGAGGAGCGACAGATGCTGTCGCGCCCGGCGGCTGATCTTCAGGCCCGTCGAAGGGTCGAACGCCACGGCGCCCGCGCTCACGTAGATCGCGGCGGCGCCCGCGAGGTTGAGGACGACGATGGCAACGAGCAGATATCGAACGAAGTCGAGGAAGGGCAACTCGAAGACGTAGAAGGCGACGTCACGGCCGAGCAGGGGATCGGCGTCGCCGAACGGCGTGGCGTAGCGATACTGCAGCCAGACCATCCACTGCCCCGACGCGAAGACGCCCATGAACAGCGCGGCCAGGCCGGATACGCCGGCAGCGATCAGCCGGAGCCCCTTGCGGTCGACTACCAGCGGCTTGACGTCGGGTCCTCCGCCGATCACCAGATACGGCTTCGTCATCTCCTGCAGTGCCAGGCGCAGGCCGCCGAGGAGCAGCCCGAACGCGATGACGAAGACCGTCACGCCGAGCAGGATCTGGGAGATGAGCGTGCGGGTGAACACCTGCTCGAACCCGAGGCGCTCGAACCAGAGCCAGTCGGTGTAAAAGTCGGCGAATGAGGGCACGACCAGGAACAGCAGCACCCCGGCGACGATGATCGGAACTCTGATAGACATGGGGCCTCGGCCCGTAAGGGCAAGTGGACGGATCCATTACATCATACGCTCAGTTCGGACCGCTTCAAACCTGCGCGTGGGGGGCTAGGCGACCGAACCCGACGCGGCGGACGACTCGGCGCGCACGTAGCGGCCGTCTGGCTCGCGTCGGAGAAAGTGATCGTCGACCAGGGCGGCCAGCACGACCAGGCAAGCGTTTCGGTCGAGATCCCAGAGCCGTTGGGCCTGTGCGAGGGTGAGCCGCAGGCCCGGCGTTTCCACGTAGTCGGTCCGAATCCGCTGCAGAAGCGCGTCGAAGTTGGCCTGTGGCCTGCGCATGACGTCGGCCTCGGGCGGCATTATAGCGCGGCCGATCGGCGCCGGACGCGTTGTCGCCAGGGCCAGGCCGGACGATCTCGTTCCATCCGGACGACTTACACCTTTTTCGTCGGTCGGCTTGCCCGGATCGTCTCAATTTGAAACGATCGCAGCCATCAACCCGTCTGACAGGCAGATCCGCACGGCGCGTGTTCAGCGCACGCATCGCCCACGATGAGCGACCGCAAGTACCGGCAGCGCGGCTATCAAGATGACGGGCCCTCACCGTCGAAGGCGGAGCGCCGCCCATCGCAGCCCAAGGCGCGCGAGCCGCGCGGGCAACTGCCGCTGCGCCCGAGTTCCCCGAACATGCCCGGGTTTCATGACGTCATCCGCTGCGCGCGCTGCGGGCGGCTGCTGGACGCACCGATCGGCGATACGTCGACGTGCGTGCAGTGCGGGTCAGCGCTGCACAGCTGCGCGCAGTGCGCCTGGTTCGACACGGGCAGCCGCTTCGAGTGCGCGCAGCGGATTCCGGCGCGCGTCACCCCGAAGGATGGCCAGAACGGCTGCGGTCACTTCGCGCCGCGCGTGACCGTGGAGCGTCAGACTCGGTCCCAGCGCGGCCCGTCCAGCGCCAAGCAGGCCTTCGACGATCTGTTCAAGTAAGGAGCGTGACGGCCGGCGCCGCCTACCAGGCGACCAGCAGCCGGAGGTCTCGCACGTTCTGGCCTGTGGGTCCCGTGACGACGGTGTCGCCGAGCGGATCGAAGAAGCGATGGGCGTCGGCGCGGCGGAGATACTCGACGGGATCGAGTCCGGCGCCCGAGGCCCGTGCGAGTGTGGTGCCGTCGGCGACCGCTCCGGCGGCTGGCGCCGAGCCGTCGACGCCGTCGGTGCCGGCGCTCAGCACCGCGACCGACCGCCCTGCAATTTTCGGAACGCACGCTAGGACGAAGGCCTGATTCCTGCCACCGAGGCCGGGGTCGGTGACAGGGCAGGAGAACTCGCCCCCGCTGACGACGGCCACAGGCCCTCGCGGGTGCGCTTCGCGGGTCTCGTCGAGTTTGCCCAGGAGGTGATCGACGGTCGGGATCAGCGCCCAGTCGTCGCGCGCGCCACCGTCCACGACGACCGTCCACTCGAGCGAACGGGCCTCGTTCGCCATCGCCTCGACCGCTTCGGTCTCGCCCACCAGGCGATACCATCGGCTCGTCTCGAACTCGGGTGAGCTGGGCTTGGGTGTTTCGGGGATCCGGCCTTCGTCGATCAACCGTCGTATCGCCGCCGGCAGCCGCTCGCGCAAGCCGCTGCGGTCGATGATGGCCAGGCAATCGGCGACGGTCGACGCGTCTGGCATCGTCGGACCGGAGGCGACCAGCGAGGGGTTGTCATCCGGGACATCCGACACGTAGAGCGTGATCTGCCGCGCGTGGCCGTTCAGCGCCGCCAGCCGCCCGCCTTTCACGCTCGAGAAGTGCTTGCGCACCACGTTGATCTCGGCGATCGTCGGCCCACCGGTGACCAGGACATCGTTCATCGCTTCGAGATCACCGATACCGAGGCCGTCGATCGGCTGCTCGAAGAGCGCCGAACCGCCACCGGAGAGGAGATGAATGACGAGGTCGTCGGCCCCTACACGGCGAAGCCGGTCGAGCACCGCGCGCGCCGCGGCCAGGCTTCGCGCGTCCGGCAGCGGATGCCCTCCGACGTGATACGCACACCCCGGCAGGGGCGCCGCCGGGAGATCCGGACCGACGACGAGGCCCTCGAACTCTCGCGGTGCCAGGGCCCCCGCCAGCGACGCGGTCATCGGCACCGCGGCCTTGCCAATCGCCACGACGACGATGCGACGGACGCTCCGCAGGTCGATGACATCGTCATCCACCGTCAGCACGGAGTCTCTGGCGCGGACGCGGGCACGCAGGATTGCGTCGATCTCCACCCTGGCCAGACTGCGCCGGAATACCCGACCGAGGATCGTCCTCACGCCACTGATCGTATCGGAACGAGGCCGGCGCACTCAAACGGCCCGCGAGAGCGGTGTGCTAGCATCGCAAATCAGGCCCGCATGCAGAGCTTCAGCAACTGATGTCAGAGCGCGATCCCGTCTGCGGCATGACCGTGGACCCGGCGACGGCCGAGCACACCGCCGAGCACGACGGGCACACCTACGGATTTTGCTGCAGTCATTGCCGTCAGAAGTTCCTCGACGATCCCGAGCGGTATCTACATCCCGAGACCCGGGCGGCCGAGGCGCCCGCACCGGCTGCGCCCGGGACGGCATACGTCTGCCCGATGGACCCGGAGGTCAGCGAGGCGCGGCCCGGCGCCTGCCCCAAGTGCGGGATGGCGCTGGAGCCGGAGGTGCCCGTCGCGCCCAGCGCGGCCGTCGAGTACGTCTGCCCGATGCATCTCGAGGTGGTGGCGGATGCTCCGGGCGCGTGTCCGCAGTGCGGCATGGCGCTCGAGCCGAGGACCGTGCAGACCGAGGAGCCGCCGAACACAGAACTCCTCGACATGACTCGTCGGCTCTGGGTGGGCGCCGCGCTCGGGCTGCCCGTCTTCCTGCTCGCCATGAGTGAGATGGTCGCCGGAACTGCGGTGACCGGAGCGATCGGTCGCACGGCGGGGAATTGGGTGCAGCTCGCGTTCGCCACGCCGGTCGTCCTCTGGGCTGGGTGGCCGTTCTACGCGCGGGCCTGGGCATCGATCGTCAACGCCAGCCCGAACATGTTCACCTTGATCGGCCTCGGCGTCGGGTCGGCCTACCTGTACAGCGTCGCGGCGACCGTCGTGCCAGGGGTGTTTCCGGCCGGATTCCGTGGCGCGGCGGGCGTCGAGCCGTACTTCGATACGGCGGTCGTCATCACGGTGCTCGTGCTGCTCGGACAGGTTCTCGAGACCCGGGCCCGGAGTCGAACCGGAGCGGCGATCCGGGCGCTCCTCGGTCTGGCGCCGACCACGGCGCGGGTCATCCGCGACGGTGACGAGCGCGATCTCCCGTTGCCGCTCGTCGAGGTCGGTGACCTGCTCAGGATCCGGCCGGGCGAGAAGGTGCCGGTTGACGGCGTCGTCGTCGACGGCCTCAGCGCCGTCGACGAATCGATGGTCACCGGTGAGCCGATTCCCGTCGAGAAGCTGGCCGGGGCGCTCCTCATCGGGGCGACGATGAACGGCACCGGGTCGTTGACGATGCGCGCCGAGCGGGTCGGCGGCGAGACCCTGCTGGCCCAGATCGTCCAGATGGTGAGCGACGCCCAGCGCAGTCGCGCGCCGATTCAACGGCTCGCCGATCGCCTGGCCGCGTACTTCGTGCCGAGTGTCGTGGCGGTGTCGATCGCAGCGTTCATCGGGTGGAGCCTCTGGGGGCCGGAACCCCGGCTTGCGCTGGCGCTGGTGAGCGCGGTGGCGGTGCTGATCATCGCGTGCCCCTGCGCCCTCGGACTGGCGACGCCGATGGCGATCATGGTGGGGACCGGCCGGGGCGCGGGTGCGGGCGTGCTCATCAAGCACGCCGAGGCGCTCGAAGCGCTTGAGCGGGTCGATACCCTGGTCGTCGACAAGACCGGCACGCTGACAGAAGGTCGGCCCGGCGTGACGGCTGTCGAGCCCGTCGGCGGGTTCTCCGAGGCCGAGCTGCTCCGGCTGGCCGGCGCCCTCGAACAGGCCAGCGAGCATCCGTTGGCCGCGGCGATCACGTCGCGCGCCCGGACCGGCGGCGCGGCACTACCTCCTGTGAGCGCGTTCAAGGCCGAGGCGGGTCGCGGCGTCACCGGCGTGGTGGAGGGGCGCGCGGTCGCCCTGGGGACGCCGGAGCTGCTCGCCGCGAACGGCGCCGACGCCGAGGCGTTGCGCGATCGGGCCGACGCGTTGCGGCGCGAGGGCCAGACCGTGGTCTTCGTCGCGGTGGGCGGCCTCACGGCCGGGTTGCTGGGTGTTGCCGATCCGATCAAGGCGTCGACGCCGGAGGCGCTGACGCTGCTAAGGCGCGAAGGCCTCCGGGTGGTGATGGTGACGGGCGACGACGCCGCGACGGCCGAGGCCGTCGCCAGAACCTTGGACCTCGACGAGGTGGTCGCCGGGGTCCTGCCGGCTCGGAAACGGGAGATCGTCGCCGATCTCCAGTCACGTGGTCACGTCGTGGCGATGGCCGGCGATGGGATCAACGACGCGCCGGCGCTAGCGGAGGCCACGGTCGGCATCGCGATGGGGACGGGCACCGATGTGGCGATGGAGAGCGCCGGCATCACCCTGGTCAAGGGCGATCTGCGTGGCATCGCACGCGCGCGCCGGCTGAGTCGAGGGACGCTGCGTAATATCAGGCAGAACCTGTTCCTCGCGTTCGTCTACAACGCCGTCGGTGTGCCGGTTGCGGCCGGGGTGCTGTACCCGCTGACCGGCCTGCTCATCAGCCCGATCTGGGCGAGTGCGGCGATGACACTCAGTTCGCTCTCGGTCATCTCGAACGCACTGCGTCTCCGCTGGCTGGAACTCTGAGGGCGGCGTCTGCGTCCCAACGTACATAAGGTGGGCATGGTGCGTACGCGACCGAGCTCCCTCGGATCGCGCGTTCGAGCGTCGCCGTTCGCGCCGCGAGGCCGCGCCACCTCGCGGCTTGGGGCGCAACCTTGAAGGTCGCAGGAGAAGAGAAGCGTGCTCAGGGACAAGGCGCGTACGGCGCGCCTCGCGCGGGTCGGCGTGGGGCATTCGGGGTCCCCCCACAGAGACCCGCGCGGGGGTCCGGGGCGAAGCCCCGATTAGAAGATGCCAATCGGGTTGATCGGCGAGCCGGTGCCGCCGGGCACGGCGAGCGGCGCGGCCGTCAGCATGAACTCCCACCGTCCACGCGCCCGGGCGGCTCGGCTGATCGCTTCGAGGTCGCAGTTGTCGAGCAGCGGCATCCCCATCGCGAAGATCAGCAGGTCGTGCAGCGGGAATCCAGCGCCCTCGACGCCGGACGGTCTGACGTCGGTTCCAACATCCGTCCCGACGATGGCGACGTCGCGCGCCTTGAACCAGTGTGCCGTCGAGGCGTGTGGGCCGGGGCCCTGTGCTCCGACGTTCCACGGGCCGACGGCGGCGCGACGGGCCCAGCGCCCGGTTCGGATGAAGACGGCGTCGCCCGGACGGATCGTCACGCCTGACTTCTCTTCCCACGCGTCGAGGTCCTCGGAATAGATCACGACGTCGGGTTCGAGATAGTCGACTCCTCTCAGCCAGGGGATATCGATCAGGATCCCCCGGGTGATGATGCCGTTCTTGAACCGGTCGACGCCGAGTGCAGCACACCCGTCCTCTCGCACCGTCGACTGTGGGATGCCGTTGTAGAGCTGGCCTTCACGTCCGGCGTGGCAGAGCGAGTCCAGGTGAGTGTGAATGACGCCGTGATAGTCGATGGTGTACGTATCCATCGAGCCGCCCCCGCCGCCAACACCACGCATCTCGTGGATCCACGGGCTCGGATTGTCGGCCGCCTCGACCTTTTCAGCGTCGCGAGCGAGTGACACCGACACGCCGTCCTGAACCAGGTCGACCGCCTCCCGCCGTTTCTCCGCCGTGACCAGATTGAGCGTGCCCAGCTGATCGTCGGGTCCCCAGCGGCCCCAGTTCGACAGCTCCTCGATCCACGCCTCGAGCGTCGCCGCGCTCACGGGCCGGGCCTGGGCTGCCACCGTGCCTCCAGCCGACGCCGCGGCGTACAGGCACAGCGCGGCCGCCAACGCGACCCGCGCGATCCGGTTCATATTGGGCATCATCTCGTCCTCCAGGGTCGAAGACGTGCGGGCGGATCTGCGCCTGCGCTGACGGTCACCTGTTTGGCTTGGGCGATAGGGAAAGGTCAGTTGCCGTTCTGCAGCGCCAGCTCTTCGGCGTCCGGGGTGGTGAATCTGCGAGCAGAGGCTGGTCGTCAACCGGCCGACTCGACGCACGGTTCCGCTGGATCTTCCGGACCCGCGAATAAGCAGAGAGGGGATTCTATCCGGAGGCTTGCGGCCGTGCAAGCCTCGCAACTGGGAAGAACGGGCTGATCGGGTGTCCGCCCGGCGCCTCAGGCCGATTCTTCCCCAGTGGCCTGGCGGAGCGCCCGCGCGGCAGTGCGGGTGACGAGGGTCGTGACGACGACGGTCGCCGCCAGACCGAGGATGAGGATCACGTAGTAGCCGGGCCCTCGTTCGACGGGCTGCCCTCCGGCCAAGATGGCTACGTCGCCGGCCAGCTTCCCGTAGTAGGTGTAGAGCAGCGAGCCGGGCAGCATGCCGACCGACGCCAGGACGTAGTCGCGGAAGCCGACGCGGGTGAGCCCGAGGGCGTAGTTCAGCAAGTTGAACGGGAAGATCGGGGAAAGCCGCAGCAGCAGCACGATCTCGAAGCCCTTGGCGCCGACGGCGCGGTCGATCGCGGCGAAGCGCGGGTGGCGCGCGACCCGCCCCTCGATGGCCGATCGCGCGAAGTACCGTGAGACCAGGAACGCGGCGGCCGCGCCGATCGTCGCGCCGAGCAGCACGAGGGCGGTGCCCCTGGCGAGCCCGAAGATTGCGCCGGCCGTCAGGGTCAGCAGCGATCCGGGAATGAAGGCGACGGTCGCGGCGGCATACCCCGCCACGAAGGCGACTGGCCCCCAGACGCCAAGCCCCTCGACCCAGGCGACGAAATCGGGTAGGTAGCCGCCGAGCAGGCGGCCCACGACAATCAGCGCGACCAGCGTCACCGCCCCGGCCAGGAGCCGGAGCCACCGGCGACCCCCCGCGTGGGCCTTTGCAGCCACCGTGTCGCTCATCGTTCTAGAATAACCGCATGGCCTTCGCGCCGGAATACGTCACATACGTCCTCAATGAGCACTTCGAGGACGCCAAGGAGCTGTTTCTCGCGCCCCAGATGGCGATTCACCACGCCCATCTGGTGATGCTGGCCGAGTGCGGCATCATCCCCGCCCCGGTCGCCCGCGAGGTGCGCGAGGCGCTCGATTCGATCTCTGAAGCAGACATCCGCGCCGCTCCGTACGACGGGCACACAGAGGATCTGTTTTCCTACGTGATGCGGCTGCTCGATGCGCGCTGTTCCGCCGCCGCGGCCGGGCGGCTGCACACCGCGCGCAGCCGCAACGACGTCGACATGACGATGTACCGGATGCGCCAGCGGGAGTTCATCCTAGGATTGATCGGCGCGACCCAAGAGTTGAGAGGGGTCCTGCTCGATATCGGGGACCGGACGCGCGAGGTCATCGTTGCGGCCCACACGCATACGCAACCGGCGCAGCCAACGACGGTGGCCCACTATCTGCTGGCGGTCGTCGAGCAACTTGAACGCGACGGCACGCGGCTCGGGGCCGCCTACACCTCAACGAATCGCTGCCCGCTCGGCGCGTGCGCGATCACCGGAACCGGCTTTTCGATCGACCGGACGCTGACGAGCCGGCTGCTCGGATTCACCGAACCGACGGGTAACACCTACGGGAGCATCGCCACTGCCGACTACCTGCTCGAGAGCACTTCGGCGGCGGCTGTCACGATGGCCGGCCTGGGTCGAGTGATACAGGATCTGCTGCTGTGGTGCACCGCCGAGTTCGGCTATCTCCAACTCGCCGATGGGTTCGTGCAGTGCAGCAGCATCATGCCGCAGAAGCGGAATCCGTCGGCGCTCGAACATGCGCGGGCGATCGGCAGCAAGGCCCTGGGGCAGGCCGGTGCCATCATGTTGAGCGTGCACAACACGCCGTTCGGCGATATTGTCGATACCGAGGACGACTTGCAGCCGCTGGTGTGCGAGACATTCCGTGATGCCACCCGGGTGGTCCGTCTCGTGGCGGCGTCGATGGCCGGTGCCCAGTTCGATGTCGAGCGGCTGGCCGCTCGGGCCAGCGCCGACTGGATCACCATCACGGAGCTGGCCGACACGCTGGCGCGCGAGTACGACGTGCCGTTTGCGGCCAGTCATCGGGTGGCGTCCTGCCTCATTCGCGCCTGCGCGGAGTCGCCGGAGACTCCGCCGGCCGCCGTCCTCGGGCGCGTGTCGCACGAGGTCATCGGCCGGACGGTCGAGCTCAGCGACGCGGCGCTCGCCGAGTTGCTGAGTCCCGAACGGTTCGTGGCGGTGCGTCGGACCCACGGCGGCCCCGCGCCTGATGAGACGGCGCGGGCCCTTGCCGAGTCGCGCGACCGGCTGGTAGCCGACCTGCGCGCCTGGACCGACAGGCGCGATCGATTGATGGCGGCCGAAGCGACCCTTCACGAACGGAGCGCGGCGCTATGAGCGTTCCCGCCGGCCAAGCGCCGGACCGCCAGCTGACCGACTCGTCCGACACGGACCAACCGATGGCGTCGATCTACGTGGCGGTGCTCGTGGTCGAGGCCATCGTCCTCGCCGCCCTCTGGGGTTTCAGCCAGTATTTCGGGGCATGAGTCGACTCGCCGCCTGAACTGATGCACATCGTCGACTGGCTGATCGTCGCGGCCTACCTCGTCTGGATCGTCTACGACGGGCTCAGGCGCACCACCGGCGCGTCGGCAGTCGAAGGCTACTTCCTCGCCAACCGCTCGCTGCCATGGTGGGCCGTGGGCCTGACGGTGATGGCTACCCAGATGAGCGCCATCACCCTGGTCGGCACGACGGGGCAGGGCTACGCCGACGGGATGCGCTTCGTGCAGTTCTACTTCGGCTTGCCGCTGGCGATGATCATCCTGTCGGTCACGCTGGTGCCGTTCTTCTACCGCGCCAAGGTTTACACCGCCTATGAATACCTCGAGCGTCGGTTCGATGTGCGGACCCGGACGCTCGCGAGCCTGCTGTTCCTGGTGTCGCGTGGGCTCCAGGCCGGTGTGATCATCGCCGCGCCGGCAGTCATCCTGTCGATCGTGCTCGGATTCGACCTGACCCTGACCATCGTGGCGATCGGCCTGCCGACGACCATCTACACGATGTTCGGCGGCGTGCAGGCCGTGACCTGGACCGACGTCAAACAGATGGTCGTCATCGTCGCGGGGATGACGGCGGTGGTGATTGCGCTCGTCCTCGGGCTGCCCGACGGGGTCGGCGTCGGCGACGCGCTCAGCGTGGCGGGCATCACCGGCCGGCTCGGCACGATCGACTTCCGGTTCGACCTGAACGAAACCTACACCTTCTGGTCAGGCCTGCTCGGCGGGCTGTTCCTGATGCTCGGCTACTTCGGGTGCGACCAGAGCCAGGTGCAGCGCTACTTGACCGCCAAGTCGGTCGATGCAGGACGACACTCGCTGATGATGAGCGCGTTCGTGAAGATTCCGCTCCAGGCGCTCATCCTGCTTACTGGCATTCTGGTGTTCGCGTTCTACCTCTTCCAGACGCCGCCACTGCTCTTCAACCCAGTCCACGACGCCGACGTGCGCGCGAGCGCTCGCGCGAGCGAGTATGCCGAGCTCGACACCGCGTTTCAGCGCGTTCTCGAGGCGCGGCGGACGGCGGCCTATGAGGTCGTGACCGCCAGGCAGGCGGGCGACCCGACGGCGGTGTCGGCCGCGCGGGCCGCCTTCGCCGAGCAGCAACTGGATGCCGACGCGATCCGCGAGCAGGCCGTGTCGCTCGTGCGGAAGGTGACCGGCGACGAGGCCTACACTGACGTCAACTATGTCTTTCCGACGTTCGTGACGACCCAGCTGCCGATCGGACTGGTCGGCCTGATCATCGCCGCGATCTTCGCGGCGGCGATGTCGAGCATCGCGGCCGAGCTGAACTCGCTCTCGACCGCGACGGTCATCGACATGTACCGCCGCCACATCTGCACTGACGCGACTGACCGCCACTACCTGCGAGTGTCCAAGATGGTCACCGGGTTCTGGGGGGTCTTCGCCTCCATCGTGGCGGTCTACGCCGCGAACCTGGGGTCGCTCATCGAGGTGGTGAACCGCTTTGGCTCCTTCTTCTACGGGTCGCTACTCGGGGTCTTCATCCTGGCGGTGGGCACCCGCCGCGCGACGGCCCCGGGGGCGTTGTGGGGCCTGGTGGGCGGGATGGTCGCCGTGACCTACGTCGCGTCTACGAGCAGCATCTCGTTCCTCTGGCTGAACGTCGTCGGCGCCCTGGCCGTCTTCGTCGTCGGGATGGCGGTCAGTCTGGTCTGGCCATCCACAAAATAGATGGGGCGCCTTGCGCCCCAAGCCCCACGCGGCGTCCTCCGCGGGGGCCCCGAGAGCCCCACTCCGGTCGCTGCGAGCCGCGCCGTGCGCGGCTTGGCAAGCCTTCCATTCCCATGGTATAAGTTGATATCCGACCGATTCGGTCGGTGTTGTTGGGCAGTGATTTCCGGGGCGTTTGCCCCGTTTCCGGCTGAGCGCGCTTTCATTCTCAGGCCGGCGGACCTAGATGAGCACAGCGACTGAAACGATCGAACAGCTCGCCAACCAGGACTACAAGTACGGCTTCGTCACGGACGTCGAGGCCGACACGATCCCGAAGGGGCTGAGCGAGGACGTCATCCGCCTGATCTCGGCGAAGAAGGAAGAGCCCGAGTGGCTGCTCGAGTGGCGGCTCAAGGCCTATCGGCTGTGGACGTCGATGACCGAGCCGACCTGGCCGAATGTCGAGTACGACCCGATCGACTACCAGGCCATCAGCTACTACTCGGCGCCGAAGAAGAAGCCTCAGCTCGAGAGCATGAATGAGGTCGACCCGGAAATCCGCTCGACGTTCGAGAAGCTCGGCATCCCGCTCGAAGAGCAAAAGATGCTGGCAGGCGTCGCCGTGGACGCCGTCTTCGACAGCGTGTCGGTGGCCACGACGTTTCGCGAGAAGCTGGCTGACATCGGCGTCATCTTCTGCCCGTTCTCCGAGGCCGTCCGCGAGCACCCCGATCTGGTCCGCAAGTACGTCGGCACCGTCGTTCCGTATTCCGACAACTTCTTCGCGGCGCTCAACTCGGCGGTCTTCAGCGACGGCTCGTTCGCCTACATTCCCAAGGGCGTCAAGTGCCCGATGGAGCTGTCGACCTACTTCCGGATCAACGCCGCGTCGACCGGCCAGTTCGAACGCACGCTGATCGTTGCCGACGAAGGCGCCTCGGTGAGCTACCTCGAGGGCTGCACGGCACCGATGCGCGACGAGAACCAGTTGCACGCGGCGGTCGTCGAGTTGGTGGCGCTCGACAACGCGACGATCAAGTACTCGACGGTGCAGAACTGGTACCCGGGCGACAAGGACGGCAAGGGCGGAATCTACAACTTCGTGACGAAGCGCGGGACGGCGGCCGGCCGAAACTCGACGATCACCTGGACGCAGGTCGAGACCGGCTCGGCGATCACCTGGAAGTACCCCGGCTGCATCCTTCAGGGTGACAACTCGGTCGGCGAATTCTATTCGGTCGCCGTTACAAACAATCGGCAGCAGGCCGACACCGGCACGAAGATGGTGCACATCGGGAAGAACACCCGCAGCACGATCATCTCGAAGGGCATCTCGGCAGGTCGCGGCCAGAACACCTACCGAGGTCTCGTGCGGATGGGCAAGGGCGCCACCGACGCGCGGAACTACTCGCAGTGTGATTCGCTCCTGATCGGCGACCGGTGCGGCGCGCACACGTTCCCGTATCTGGAGGTGCGCAACACCTCATCGCAGGTCGAACACGAGGCGTCGACGTCGAAGATCGGCGAGGACCAGATCTTCTACTGCCGGCAGCGCGGCCTGTCGACCGAGGATGCCGTGAACATGATCGTCAACGGTTTCTGCAAGGAGGTCTTCCGCGAACTGCCGATGGAGTTCGCGGTCGAGGCCCAGAAGTTGCTCGGCGTCAGCCTGGAGGGCAGCGTCGGCTAGCCGCTGACTGCTTCGCCCGCGGCGGCCGCCCCGAAGGGGCACCGTCTGCCACCTGGACGGCGTCGTTCCAGGAACGTCATTTCTTTAGGGAGTTAGAGCGTGATGTTGGAGATTACCGGACTCTGTGCCGGCGTCGACGGCAAGGAAATCCTGCGCGGGATCGATCTGTCGGTCGGCGCCGGTGAAGTGCACGCGATCATGGGTCCGAACGGCTCGGGCAAAAGCACGCTCGCGGGCGTCCTCGCCGGGCGACCCGAGTTCGACGTGACGAGTGGCTCCATCCAGTATCAGGGCCAGGACCTGCTCGAGATGGAACCAGAAGACCGGGCGCGCGAAGGGATCTTCCTCGCGTTTCAGTACCCGGTCGAGATCCCCGGCGTGAACAACGCCTATCTGCTCAAGGCCGCGCTGAACGAGGTGCGGAAGCACCGCGGTGAGGAGGAACTCGACGCCATGGAGTTCATGGCGTTGGCGAAGGAGCAGCTCGAGGTCCTCCAGATGAACGCCGACCTGCTGAATCGGCCAGTCAACGACGGGTTCTCCGGCGGCGAGAAGAAGCGCAACGAGATCTTCCAGATGGCCGTGCTCGAACCGAAGCTGGCGATCCTAGACGAGACCGACTCCGGGCTCGATATCGACGCGTTGAGAATCGTCTCGAACGGCGTGAATACCCTGCGGAGCCCCGAGCGTTCGACCATCGTCGTGACCCACTACCAGCGGCTGCTCAACTACATCGTGCCCGACGTCGTGCACGTGCTGTCGGGTGGGCGGATCGTCAAGTCTGGCGGGAAGGACATCGCGCTCGAACTCGAAGCCAAGGGCTACGGCTGGATTGACGGCGTGACCACCGAGGTAAGCGTGTGAGCGGTGCGACGACGAGCGAGGCGTCGGCGGCCTACGACGGCTACCAGGCCGACTTCGAGCGCCTGCAGGGCGGCGCGGATGCGGCGGGGGTCCCGGCGGCGGTAATCTCGCTCCGGCAGGACGCGATGGAGCACTTCAGCCGTCTCGGGTTTCCGACGACGCGACTCGAAGGGTGGCGGTTCACCAACGTCGCGCCGATTGTCAGCCGTGCCTATGTGCTGGGCGACCCGGCTGAGGTTGACAGCGCTCACGTCGATCGCTTTCTCGTGCCCGACCTGCCGGGGCCACGGCTCGTGTTCGTCAATGGGCGGTTCGCACCGTCGCTCTCGTCGGTCGGCGAGGTGCCGACCGGCGTGGAGGTCCGCAGCCTCGGCGACACGCTCGCCGCGGGCCTGGAGGGCGTGGCGTCGCACTTGAGCCTGGCGGGTGTGGCCGAGCAGCCGTTTTCGGCGCTCAACACCGCGTTCCTGCAAGACGGCGCCTTGATAAAGGTAGCGGATGGCGTCGTGCTCGACGATCCGGTGCAGGTCCTGTTCGTCTCGACCGCGCCCGGCGAAGCCGTCGTTACCCACCCGCGTGTCCTCGTCCTCGCCGGGGCCAATAGCCAGTTCAGCATGGTCGAGAGCTACGCCGGATTGCGGGACGCGGAGTACTTCACGAACGCCGTCACCGAGATCGACGCCGGCGCGGGTAGTGTCGTGACCCACGCCAAGGTGCTGCGCGAGAGCCTCCAGGCGTATCACGTGGCCAGCCTCCAGGCTCGCCTCGATCGAAGTGCCGTCGTCAGGTCAACGTCCGTCACGTTGGGCGGCGCGCTGGTCCGCAACGACGTCGGTGCGGTCCTGAACGGCGACGGCGCGGAGTGCACGCTGAACGGCCTCTACGTGGCCGGACGGAACCAGCTGATCGACAACCACACGATGATCGACCACGCGTCGCCGCACTGCGACAGCCATGAGCTGTACAAGGGGATCCTCGACGGTGACGGCCGAGCCGTGTTCAACGGCAAGATCATCGTGCGACTGGATGCGCAGAAGACCGACGCGAAGCAGTCGAACAAAGCGTTGCTCCTGTCGGAACGGGCGCAGGTGAACACGAAGCCGCAACTGGAGATTTTCGCCGACGATGTGAAGTGCACGCACGGTGCCACGGTCGGACAGCTCGATGAAGACGCTCTGTTCTACCTGCGAGCGCGTGGTATCGGCCGGGAGCACGCGCGGCGGATGCTGATTCACGCGTTTGCCACCGACGTCCTCGACCGGCTCGGGCACGCGCCGCTCAGGACCCAGCTCGACCGCGCCCTGCTGGAGCGGCTGCCGGCTGCGGCGGCCGAGGTGCCGGCATGAGCCAGGTGCCCGCCCCGACCGCGGCGCCGCCGCGGTTCGACGTCGGCTGCGTCCGCAAGGAGTTCCCGATTCTCGCGCGCGAGGTGCACGGCCAGCCGCTGGTCTATCTCGATAATGCGGCGACGACCCAGAAGCCGCGCGCGGTCATCGATGCGCTGGTCCGGTACTACACGGAGCACAACGCGAACATCCATCGCGGGGTGCACTACCTGAGTGAGGCAGCGACGCAGGCACACGAGAATGCCCGTCGCACGGTGCAGCGGTTCGTGAATGCGCGCGAGGCCCGGGAGATCGTCTTCACGCGCAACGCCACCGAGGGCATCAATCTGGTGGCCCAGAGTGTCGGGCAGGCCCACGTCGGGGAAGGCGACGAGATCGTCATCACCGGGATGGAGCATCACTCGAACATCGTGCCGTGGCAGATGCTGTGTGAACGGACCGGCGCGCGCCTGAAGGTGGTGCCGATCACCGTCGAGGGCGAACTTGTTTCGGAGGAGGTCGAGCGCCTGATCGGCCCCCGCACCAAGCTCGTTGCGGTCGTGCACCTGTCGAATTCGCTCGGCACGGTGAACCCCGTCGAGCGAATCATCGAGTTGGCGCATCAACACGACGCGGCGGTGCTGGTCGACGGCGCGCAGTCGGCCTATCACCTACCGATCGACGTCCAGGCGCTGGATTGCGACTTCTACGTCGCCACCGGGCACAAGCTCTACGGGCCCACGGGTATCGGCCTGCTGTACGGCAAGGCTGAGCGGCTCGATGAGATGCCGCCATACCAGGGCGGGGGCGACATGATCAGTTCGGTAACGTTCGAGAAGACGACCTACAACGAATTGCCGTACAAGTTCGAGGCGGGTACGCCGCACATCGCCGGGGCGATCGGGCTGGCCGCCGCCATCGACTACCTGACCGGCGTGGGGCTGGATCAGGTGGCGGCGCACGAGCGGGATCTGCTGGCGTACGGCACCTCGGCCCTCGGGCAGGTCCCTGGACTCCGGTTGGTCGGAACCGCTGCGAACAAGGCGAGTATTCTGTCGTTCGTGATGGACGGCGTGCACCCTCACGATATCGGGACGATCGTCGATCAGATGGGCGTGGCCATCCGCACCGGTCACCATTGCACCCAGCCGGTCATGGACCGGATGGGCATTCCGGCGACGGCGCGTGCGTCGCTCGCGATGTACAGCACCCGCGGCGACATCGACGCCCTGGTGGCGGCGGTCGGGCGGGCGCGTGAGGTATTCGCGTGATGTTCGACCTGCGCGACCTCTATCAAGAGGTCATTCTCGATCACAACAAGCGCCCGCGGAACTTCGGTCAACTGGCGCGACCCGACCGGAGCGCGGAGGGCTACAACCCGCTGTGCGGCGACAAGCTCACGCTTCAGATCGAGTTCGACGGTGATGTGATCCGCGATGTGGCGTTCGATGGAAGCGGCTGCGCGATCTCCAAGGCCTCGGCGTCGCTCATGACCGAAAGCGTCAAGGGCAAGACGCTCGACGAGGTCCGCGCCCTGTTCGAGAAGTTTCAGGCGATGGTGACGGCGGATGCCGAGGTCGAGCCGGACGCCGACGCGTTGGGCAAACTGTCGGTCTTTGCCGGAGTCCGGGCCTACCCGGCCCGGGTCAAGTGCGCTGTCCTGGCCTGGCACACACTGCGATCGGCAGTCGAGGGTGCCGACGATGTCGCAACGACGGAGTAACGATGGGCATTCTCAACCTGAACCCTGACCCGCCGAGATCGTCGGAGGCGCCCACACCGGGCGCCGACCAGACGGCCCCGGTAGTCCCGGTGGCCGGCGCCGGCCCGCCGCCGAGTACGGCGTCGGGCGCCGAGACCTCCCAGATCCCGGGGGAACCCTCCAAGGCGCTCGTGAGCGACCCCGTGGCAACGCTCAAGTTCAAACCGCGCGTTCTCGAGGTGCTCGCGACGGTGTTCGATCCGGAGATCCCGGTCAATATTTTCGAACTCGGGTTGATCTACGATGTCGTGGTCGATGCCGACCATGCCGTGCGCGTCACGATGACCCTGACCGCGCCGAACTGTCCGGCCGCGCAGACGCTGCCCGGAGAGGTCAAGACGAAGGTTGCGGGCGTGGAGGGTGTGTCGGATGCGAGCGTCGAGGTCGTGTGGGAGCCGACCTGGACGCCAGAGCGGATGTCGGACGCGGCGAAGCTACAACTCGGAATGCTGTAACCCTACGCCACGACGCAGTTCCGCCCGCGCGTCTTGGCCTCACCGACCGCGCGGTTCGCGGCGGCCACCAGCTCCAGCTCTTCCTAGCTCGAATCGAGCGCCGGCGTCGTGCTGGCGACCCCGACACTGACTGTCACATTCTTGTGGGCGAGCGACCGCGGGTGCGGCAGTTCGAGTTCCTCGATCGCCGAGCGTAGCTTGTAGGCAACTCGGAATGTGCCCTGCTGAACCGTGCGGGCCAGCAGCACCGCGAACTCCTCGCCCCCGTAGCGCGCGACCAGATCTTCGGGCCGGCCGATCAAGTCGGCCAGCTTGGCGCCGACGGTCGACAGGCACTCGTCGCCCTTCTGGTGACCGAATTCCTCGTTGTACTCGGTGAAATGGTCGCTGTCGAGAATGACGACCGAAATCGGCGACGCTTCGCGGAGTGCGCGCCGCCATTCACCGCGCAGCGAGTCCTGAAAATTCCCGTGGTTGGGCAGGCCGGTCACCGAGTCGCGGACGGCCAGCCGCTTCAGCGACGTTTCGGCGTCGGCGAGTGCGGCCTCCTCGCCTTCCAGCCGGTCCGTCAGCTCGCGGACGCGGTGGCGCAGGTCGATGACCAGGCCGCGTTGCCGCTGTGACCTTGCCCCCTTAAACCGGTCCAAATCTAGAGAGAGGATTTTGGGCCGAGAGGGGGCAGGAGATGCCGAAGAAACGCTGCACGCCGGAGCAAATCATCACCAAACTCCGCCTAGCCGAAGTCGAGCTCGCCCGAGGG